>PDWI01001825.1_pt1 | contig 33174 bp, 32 predicted proteins | sample 1430891 | NCBI WGS metagenome assembly PDWI01 (sample SAMN01162508, study PRJNA174530) | Oral metagenome, whole genome shotgun sequencing project. | biome: Marine environment; feature: Marine mammal; material: Swab sample of the gingival sulcus; isolation source: swab sample of gingival sulcus... | reverse complement strand
TTTTCTTTTACAAAAGCTTCCATTTCGTCCACTATCTCTTCGATAGTTCTTTCGCCATTTATCTTTTTAAGTAACTCTTTTTGAGTATAAAAGTTTTGAATGTCCGCTAATGGCTCCATGTAAACTTTCATACGGTTTTTAAATACTTTTTCATTATCATCTGCACCACGTGAACGACCTAAAACCCTGTCAAGCGCCACTTCTTCGCTAACTTCAACTTCTATAACACTTATAAGTTTTACATCATTTGATTTTTTTAGCTGGTTATCAAGTTCAACCATTTGCTCATTGCTTCTAGGGTATCCATCTATCAAAATCACATCTTTTGGACTATTTTCAATAGCACTCATGATAGTTTCAACTACTATTTCAAGGGGAACTAAATTTCCCGCACTCACAAAGCCGTCTATGGTTTTTCCTCGCTCACTTCCGCTTGCAACTTCAGCACGTAAAAGCTCTCCTGTTGAGTAGTGGGCGATTGTGTCGCTATTTTTTTCAGCTATTAAGCTAGCGTCTGTTGTTTTTCCGCTTCCAGGAGCGCCTATGATTAAAAAAAGTTTTTTCATCTATTTTCCTTTATTGTTTTTTCTCTTAAACGAATGCCAAGTTCTCTCATCTGCTCGTTTGAAACTATGCTTGGTGCTTGTGTTAACGGGCAAGTGGCACGCTGTGTTTTTGGAAATGCTATAACATCACGTATGCTTTTTGAGTTTGTAAGTAGCATAATAAGTCTATCAAGCCCTAAAGCGATACCTCCGTGTGGTGGAGCTCCAAGCTCTAACGCATCAAGCAAGAAACCAAATTTTTCATTTGCCTCTTCATCTGAAATATTTAAAAGTTTAAACACTTTTTCTTGTATCTCTTTTTTGTGTATTCTGATGCTTCCACCACCAAGTTCAACGCCATTTAGCACGATATCATACGCGATACTTTCCATATCTTCAACATCTGCGTTTATATCTTTTGGCATAGTGAAAGGATGATGGAGGGCTTTTAGTTTTCCTTCTTCCACTTCAAACATTTCAAAATCCACAACCCAAACAAATCTAAACTCGTCTTGTGGGATGATGTTCATCTGTTCGGCAAGGTAAATTCTAAATCTTCCCATGTAGTCAAGTACCACAGACTTTTTACCTGCTCCAAAGAAAACAACATCGCCTGTTTTTAATTCACATCTGCTTACTATTTCGGCTAAATCCTCTTCGCTAAAAAATTTAACAAGCGGTCCTTTTAAACCCTCTTCTTTCATTTGGAAAAAGCCCAAGCCTTGAGCGCCAAATTTTCTTACATAATCCTCAAAACCTTTCATCTGGCGTTTTGAAAAGATATTGTCTCCATTTGGAACTTTTAGCGCTTTTATACGGTTTTTCTTGGTATCACTTGCGATTGAAGAGAAGATTTCATTCGTACTTCGTGAAAATATATCCGCAACATCAACCATCTCAAGACCATATCTTAAGTCTGGTTTGTCACTTCCGTATGTTTCCATAGCGTGCTTATAGGTCATCTGCTCAAAAGGAGGATTGATATCAAATCCGCAAGCTTTAAAAACATTTTTAAGCATTTTTTCTGTTACTTTTATAACCTCTTCTTGAGTGCAAAAACTCATCTCCACGTCTATTTGGGTAAATTCAGGCTGCCTGTCTGCTCTTAAATCCTCATCGCGAAAACATTTTGCTATTTGAAAATACTTATCAAACCCCCCACACATTAAAAGTTGCTTAAAAAGTTGTGGACTTTGAGGAAGTGCGTAAAATTCACCATTATGAACACGACTTGGCACTAGATAATCCCTAGCTCCCTCTGGTGTTGCTTTTGTTAAAACAGGTGTTTCAACTTCTAAAAATCCAAGTTCATCAAGAGTGTTTCTAACTGCAACTGTGGCTTTTGAACGAAGCTTAAAAGTTTCATACGCTTTTGGAGTTCTAAGATCTAAATAGCGATATTTTAATCTTATCTCTTCGTTTACATTTTCATCGTTTATAACAAATGGTAAAGCGCGAGCTGCATTTTCAACGATAAGCTCATCGATGATGATCTCAATTTTTCCAGTTTTTAGTTTTGGATTTTCTAAGCCTTCACCTCGAAGTCTAACTTTTCCTTTTGCGCGTAAGACAAACTCATCTCTTACATTTGAAGCTACTTCATGGGCGCTTTTATTGTGTTCTGGGTCGCATACAAGTTGCAAAAGCCCTGTTTTATCTCTTAAATCGATAAAAACAATTCCTCCGTGATCTCTATAAGAGTTGGCCCATCCGCAAACCTCTACTTCAAGTCCAACATCTTTTTCACTTAAATTTGTACAATAGTGACTTCTCAAATTTATTTCCTTATTACATAGTTATTTTTTGCTTAATCGTATATTTTATCATAGTTTTACTTTTATGGATTTTAAGTTTAGAAAAATTTTAAAACAACTTATTATAAGAGGCTACATTTGGTAAATGTTTTTAAATTTTACATGTAAAAAAAGTTTTGTATTGCATCAAATATATTTAACCTAAATTTTGCTACCATATCCAAATGAAAACAACTAAGAATATGATTTTTAAAAAGTATAAAAGTGCAGGGCTTGTTTTGCGCCCTGAGAGCGATTTGAAAAAAAGCTATGAGATATTAAAAGAGTTATTAAAATCTCACAATATAGAGTTACATGTAGAAAAAGATAGTGCTAAGCTTTTGGGTATAGATGGGTATGATTTTGAAACACTTTGTCAAAAATGTGATTTTTTTATCTCGCTTGGTGGAGATGGGACGCTTTTATTTACATGTAGAAGCTTGTATCCTCATGAGCTTCCTATTCTTGGGGTTAATGCTGGAAATCTTGGATTTTTAACGCTTGTTAAAGAGGATGAAGTAGATTGGATTTTTGATGAATTGGTCAATCAAAAATGCGAAATACAAACTCGTATAATGCTTCAGATAGACTTTTATAAAGGCAAGCAAAAGCTTAAAAGTGATATCGCTTTTAATGATGTGGTTTTTACTAGAAAAGCAACTTCAGCTATGGTGAAAGTGAATGCTTTTGTAGATGAAAAGCTTTTTAATTCATATTATGGAGATGGGGTTATTGTGGCAACTCCAACAGGTTCAACCGCTTACAATCTTTCAGCCGGTGGAGCTATCATATACCCCCAAGCAAAAGCTTTTATACTAACTTCTATTTGTCCGCATTCGCTCTCTCAAAGACCGCTTGTTCTGCCCGTTGATTTTGATATAGAGTTTAAAAGTGAAGATGCAATAGCTGTTATAGATGGGCAAAATTATTATGATTTAGATGAGTTTGATAGGGTAAAAATATCTATGGCTGAAAAAAGGGCAAAATTGATAAGTCACAAAGATAGAAACTATTTTGATATTTTAAGAGAGAAGCTAAACTGGGGCAATAGATGATAGAGAGAGTTTTGATAAAAGATTGTTTAACATTTGAAAAAGCTGAACTTGAGTTTGGCGAAGGTTTGATAGCTTTTACAGGGGAGAGTGGTGCTGGAAAATCAGTGTTGATAAACGCTCTTTTAACTCTTTTTGGTTTAAATGATATGGATGCGAGACTGCTTGAGAGCTCTATTGGTATATCTTTGCCAGAACTACATGTAAAAGGTATAGAAGAAGAAGAGCTAAATGTTGTAAAGTTTTTAAAAGAGAAAAAAGCTAGGTATTTTATAAACTCTCAGGCTATTTCAAAAAAAAATGTTTATGAAATATTTTCTAAATATATAAGATATCTTTCTGTGCGTGATGATAATGAATTTTCCTCATTTTCTATGATAGATATGTTGGATAAACTTATAAGCAAAGATGATAAAAATCATCTAATAAACAAAAAAAGTTATGAAGAGTTGTATAGGCAATTTTTACATGTAAAAACCGAACTTGACTATATAAAAGATGAAGAAAAAAAGATAGATGAGTTAAGAGAGTTTGCTAAGTACGAGGTTAAAACGATAGATGAGATAGATCCAAAAATTGGTGAAGATGAGGAACTTTTAGAGTTTAAAAGGTCATTATCAAAAAAAGAGAAAATTTCACAAGCCATAGAAGATGCAACTGGGATATTTGAATACGAAAGTGCTGTAAATGAGCTTTTTAATCTTTGCGAGATAGATAGTAGTTTTTTTGATGAATGTATGAATGATGTAAGAGCTTACATAGATGAAAGCAGACTTAAGCTTGATGAACTTGAAGATGTGGATATAGAGTCGCTTCTTTTAAGGCTAGAACAACTTTCAAAACTAAAATCACGTTTTGGAAGTATAAGTGAGAGTTTAGAATATAGAGAAAAAAAACTTGAAGAGCTTAAAAGGTATGAGAATATAAGCTATGAAAAAGGTGAGCTTGAGAGTAAATATAAAAATCTTCAAAAAAACGTAAATGAGTTGGCGAATAATTTAAGCAGTAAAAGAAAAAAAGAGGTAAAAAAACTTGAAAATATTGTAAATAGTTATTTACAAAAATTGTATTTGAAAAATGCGCAAATAAATCTACATGTAAAAGATTTAAACATTCAAGGGATAGATGAAGTTGAAGTTAAGCTTAATGATGTGGATTTGAAAAAGATAAGTTCTGGTGAGCTTAACCGTATAAGATTGGCTTTTATAGCCACTAAAAATGAGTTGTTTTGTAAAAATGAAGGTGGTGTTTTAATACTTGATGAGGTTGATGCAAATTTAAGTGGAAAAGAGGCGATGAGTGTGGCAAATGTTTTAAAAGAGATTTCAAAAAATTATCAAGTAATTGCGATTTCTCACCAACCACAACTCTCTTCAAGGGCAAATCAACACTTTTTAGTTGAAAAAAATGACGGAAAAAGTAATGTAAAACTTCTTAGTAACAAAGAGAGAGTGCAGGAGTTAGCAAGAATGGTTAGTGGGGAGATTGTACAAGATGAAGCTGTAGAGTTTGCAAAGAAGCTTTTAGAGCAGGTTGAGGTTGGTTAAATTATTTTTTAATAAATTATGGTACTATAACAGCATATAAAATTTATAAGAAAAGATAAGTTTAAGAAAAGAGAAGTCATGGAAGAGAGAATTTTACTTGTAGAAGATAATAAAGCGTTAGCTAAACTTATAGCTAAAAAAATGGAAAAGTCCATAGGTACTAAAGTTGATGTTGCTCACACCATGGAAGATGCTAAGGTTTTAATAAGTAAACATAATAACTACTTTATCTCTCTTTTGGACTTAAATTTACCAGATGCTCCAGATGGAGAGATAGTGGATTATGTGCTTAGTGAGGGTATATTGGCTATCGTTTTAACTGGAAATATTGACGAAGAAACTAATAAAAAATTTATTGATAAAGATATAGTGGATTATGTTTTTAAAAGTAACATGGATGATGTAAATTATATATTTACTACCATTAAAAGGCTTTATAAAAATAGACAACATGAGGTGATGGTTGTTGATGATGCTATGCCTATGAGAAATTTGGCGAAAAATATACTTAAATCCCAACAATATAAAAAAGTTTATGTTGCAGCTCATGGAGAGGAGGCTTTAAACTATTTTGAAAATCATCCAGATATAAAACTTGTTTTAACCGATTATAATATGCCTGTGGTAAATGGACTGGAGCTTACTGCAAAATTAAGAAGTATAAAAGGAAAAGATGAGCTTGGTATTATTGCTATGACAAGTGCTGATGAAAATGAGATTGCATCAAACTTTTTAAAGCGAGGTGCGAATGATTTTATAACAAAACCTTTTATGAAAGATGAGTTTGTGTGTAGGGTAAATAATATAATAGAGTCTATAGAAAATTTACAAACCATTGAAAAAATGGCAAATACTGACTTTATGACAGGGCTTTATAATAGACGATATTTTTATGAACATATTAAACAATACATGCAAGAAGCAAATTTGCATAATAATACTTATGCTGTTGGCATGGTTGATATAGATTTGTTCAAAAGAATAAATGATACTTATGGGCATGATGCGGGAGATTTGGTTATTAAAAAAATTGCCAAAGTCTTAAAAGATCAAACAAGAGAATTAGATACGGTTGCTAGATTTGGTGGAGAAGAGTTTTGCATAGTTTTAAAAGATATATCCCCAGAAGAGGCTGTTTCACGTTTTGTAAAGATACGAAATACCATCTCTAAAGCAGTTGTTCATTTTGGCGGAAATGAGATTAAATGTACTGCTTCAATAGGCGTGACTTTTTCGTTAAATAGCTCTAACCTTGGTACTCTTATAAATCAAGCTGATGCTGCATTATATGAGGCAAAAGAGAGCGGTAGAAATAGGGTAGAAATATACGAAGAGGAGCATTTATGATACTTGATACTCATTGTCACTTGGATGATAATCGTTACATTGATGATTTGCAAGAAGTGTTAAAAAATGCGCTTGATGCAAATGTAAAGGGCTTTTTAATTCCAGGGGCTGATATGAAAAATTTACCTCGTGCTAAAGAGATTTCACATGTAAATAATAGCGTATTTTATGCAGCTGGAGTTCATCCTTATGATATAGATTTTTATGATAGGGAAGTTTTAAAACGGTACTTAAAAGATGAACGGTGTATAGCTGTTGGTGAGTGTGGATTGGATTATTTTCGTTTGCCAAAAAATGACAAAGAGGGCGAAAAATCAAGACAAAAAGAAGCTTTTATAGACCAGATAAATCTTGCTATAGAAGTGCAAAAACCTTTGATAGTACATGTAAGAGAGGCTAGTAAGGATAGTCTAGATATATTGAAAAAGTATGCAAGCGGTAAAGTTAAAGGTGGTGTTTTACATTGCTATAATGCGAGTGAGATTTTGTTGGATTTGGCGGATGATAATTTTTATTTTGGCATAGGTGGAGTTCTTACTTTTAAAAATGCAAAAAATCTCGTTAATATTTTGCCTCGTATCCCAAAGGATAAAATTATTATAGAAACAGATGCCCCATATCTCACACCACATCCACATCGTGGAAAGAGAAACGAACCTTACTATACTACATTGGTTGCAAAAAAAATAGCTGAGATTTTAGATATGAGTGTAGAAGAGGTGGAAGAGCTTACAACAAAAAACGCTTTGAATTTATTTAACGAGTTTGAACAAGTAAGTTAGGAAAATTATTTAATTAAAACAAAATAAAATTTTAGATATAATAAAAGCTTGTCATTAAAAAAATCATATAAAAACAAGGAAAAAGATGGTTAGAATTGTTACAATAATCCTATTTTTGCTTACATTTTTAAATGCAAATGTCCCAAAAGAGAGTTTGCAAACCTCCCATAATGAAATCCTAAAAAGTTTTGATGTAGATAAGGAGTTTATACAGAGTTTTCATGGGTCAAAAATAGAAGCAAATAGATATAAAACTTGGTATTTTTTAAAAGTGCTTAGGCAAGGTAGCGACTTTATTCCTACTATAAAAAAGATACTTAAAAAAGAAAAAGTTCCGTTGATATTTTTGTATCTTGCGATGGCGGAGTCAAATTTTTCGCCCCATGCGACATCATACCAAAAAGCAGCTGGATTGTGGCAATTTGTCACTCCAACAGCTAGAAAGTATGGTTTAAAGGTAAGTGAGTACATAGATGAGAGGCGAGATCCTATAAAATCAACAAAAAGTGCTATAAAATATCTTAAAGATTTATATGGCGAATTTGGCAAGTGGTATCTAGCTGCTATGGCTTATAATTGTGGTTCTACTAGGGTTAGAAAAGCTATAAAAAGAGCTAAAAGTGATGATTTGGGAACACTGCTTGATAATGATAAAAAATATATTCCTAGGGAGACTAGAAATTATATAAGAAAAATTCTCTCTCTTGCTGTAATGTCCCAACAAAATGAGAATAAGATTAATGGGCAAGATGATAGTGAAATATGTGAAACAGTTAGCGTTCCGCCTGTTACAACATTGTCTAGTGTTGCACAAAGTATCGGAGTTTCTGCTAAAAAAGTTAAGAAGCTAAATCCACAACTTAAGTATTATTTTACTCCTCCTGGAAAAAACTATTTTCAAGTTTATATACCCTGTGGCACGAAAGATAAGTTTGTGAAAAATTTTAAAGCTACAAATAGATACAATGGTTTTGAAGTTCATGTTGTAAAAAAGGGCGACAGTCTTTGGAGTATTGGAAAAAAATATGGCATTAAATACTCTTTAATAAAGAGTTTAAATCATTTAAAATCAAAAAATCTAAGGATAAAACAAAAAATTATCATACCTGTTGTTAAAGAAGAGCCTATTATATATATAGTCAAAAGAGGCGACACTTTAGGAGAGATTTCACGAAAATTTAAAATTAAAACCAGTGCTTTAAAAAAAGAGAACAATATTAAAAAATATATAAGACCAGGAGATAAACTTGTTATTCCGTCGAAACAATAGTACGCTTTTTTTAGTTTTATTTGTAATGTTTACAGGTATTACAGGATGTGCAAACAAGCATATAGGTAGTTATGGATCAGAGATAAAAAATTCTGAAAGTATGCACAAAGCTACCATGCGTTCATATGTAGTAAATGGCAAACGATACTATCCTACTATGGTAAGTGTTGGAGATAATTTTAGTGGAATTGCAAGCTGGTATGGAGAGGATTTTCACGGCAAAAAAACCTCTAATGGAGAGATATATAACATGTATGCTCTTACAGCAGCCCATAAAATACTTCCTATGAACACTGTGGTTAGAGTTACAAATCTTTTAAACAATCGATCTCAAATAGTACGCATTAATGATAGGGGCCCATTTGTAAAGGGTCGTATTATCGATCTTTCATATACAGCAGCAAAAAGACTTGGTGTTTTAGGTCGTGGAACTGCGCCAGTTAGAGTTGAGGTTGTTGGTTTTAGTGGACGCATTCAAAAACAAAATTCAAGATATCCAAAACGTTATAAAAGTGTAAATATAAGTGAATTTTTAGTTCAAATTGGAGCTTTTAGGCGACTTGAGGGAGCTAGGATATATAAAAGCAGGCTCAATAGAAGATATGGCGGTAGATATAAAGGTGTTATAAAGCGTTCATTTTGGGAGGGAAGTTATATATATAGAGTATATTTAAAAGGTTTTAGAAGCGAAGAAGAAGCGAGAGATTTTGTGAAAAGCCAATATTTAAGTGGCGCTTTTATAGTAAGGGATTCATAATGACAAATAAAAAAAGAGAGACTAAAGAGACTAGTATTGAGCTATCTTTACATGTAAATGGAAGTGGGAAAAGCAATATAAATACAGGCGTTGGCTTTTTTGATCATATGTTAGAAGCGCTTGCAAAACATTCTTTGTGGGATTTGGATATTACATGTAAAGGGGATTTACATGTAGATTTTCACCATACGGTTGAAGATGTTGGTATTGTGTTGGGTGATGCTTTAAAAGAGGAAATCTACCCAATAAAAAGTGTTGAGAGGTTTTCAGACAATATAGTAGTTATGGACGAGGCAGCAGTTCAATGCGCACTTGATTTAAGCAATCGTCCATTTTTAGTTTATGAAGTGGATGTGAATGGAAAAATAGGTGAATTTGATGCTGAACTTGCGGAAGAGTTTTTCAGAGCTTTAGTTATAAATGCAAGACTAAGTGTGCATATAAACTATCTTAGAGGAAAAAATTCTCACCATATCGTAGAGGCAGCTTTTAAATCTTTTGCAATCTCATTAAGACGAGCTTTAAAGAAGAATGAAAAAAATTTAATTCCAAGCACAAAAGGCGTGTTATGATAGAGTTAATTGTGCTTGATGTGGATGGGTGTTTAAGCGACGGGAAGATTACTTATACTCAAAGTGGCGAAGAGTTAAAATCTTTCAATGTAAAAGATGGTCTTGGTATAGTATCATGGATAAAACTTGGTAAAAAAGTTGCGATTATTACTGGTAGAGAGTCTAAAATAGTCCAAAAAAGAGCAAAAGAGCTACATGTAGATTATCTTTATCAAAACATTAAAAACAAAAAAGAGGTTTTGCAAAGTATCTTAGAAAAAGAGAATTTAACATGGGAAAATGTAGCAGTTATTGGTGATGATTTTAATGATTTGGGTATGTTTAAAATGGTTAAAAACTCCTTTACTCCCCAAGATAGCACTATTGGTTCTTATGCAAATTGTGTACTTACAAAAAGGGGAGGAGAAGGCGCTGTTAGAGAGATGATCGATATACTTATAAAATCCCAAAATCTAGAAAGTGAGTTTTTAAAGCTTTGGTTGTAAATGCCCTTTATTATATCTTAACGATATTTATGGCCATGTCGCTTTTTTTGTTTATCCAAGAACCTTATGATATAGAATATATAAAACAAGATGCATCTACAGCAAATCTTTACATGCGAAATATTCAAGATATTGAGATAAATCATAATAAGATAACACGTATAACTACTGCAAAAGAGAGCATGAAATATAAAGATAAGGATATGCTTAAAAGTGTTCATGTGCGTTCGAGTGAGAAGGGTTTTATATATGATGTAAAAAGTGATATAGCTGAACATCAAAATGAGATTATAACACTAAAAGAAAATGTGGTTATAAAAAGAAGCGACGATACTACTTTTAAATCCAATCAAATTTCATACGACAAGCCTAATAATAGATTTTTTTGTAAGTTGGATTTTAATATAACAAATCCCACATATATAGCTAGTGGTTCTGGGTTTACTTATGATTTGGATAAAAAAAGTATAATTGCACATAACATACAAGTTGATTATGAGATGGAGAAATAATGAGATATTTTTGTATATTTGTAACTTTTTTGACTATAAGTTTTGCTCAAGAAGTTCAAGTAAAAGCGGATAAATTTATGGCTGATGAGTCAAAGGGTGTGGGTAAGTTTATTGGAAATGTTATTATTACTAAAAGTAGAGATATTTTAAAGTCCGATAAGCTTATTATACATTTTAATAAAAAGAGAAAGCCAACTGAATATAAAGCTGAAGGAAATGCTAGTATCAAAGTTTATATAGATGGAAAAGAGTATTTTGGAAGTGGTAAAAAATTAATTTACAATCCTATAAAAAACATATATACTATTGATGGTAATGCTTTTTTTCATGAAAGAGTAACTGACAAAAAAGTTTACGGAGATAAGATAGTAGTGAACCAAAAAAATGGCAAGTATGAAGTAAGTAGTAAGAAAGATAAGCCTGTTAAGTTTATATTTCAAGTTGAAGATAAAAATATAAAACAGATAAAAAAATGATAGATATAGTAAATGCAAAATTTTTAACATCAGCTCCAACCATAAAGGAGTGTATTCCTGAAGGTGTGGCTGAAGTTGCTTTTTTGGGTCGTTCAAATGTGGGAAAGAGCTCGCTTTTAAACGCTTTAGCAAATCATAAAAATCTAGCTAAAAAATCTTCAACACCAGGTAAAACAAGGCTTATAAACTTTTTTGAAATGACTTACAATACAGAAGATAAGAAAAGAGTTCATTTTGTTGATTTGCCGGGGTTTGGATATGCAAAGGTTTCTAAAAAAGAGCAGGGGCTTTGGGAGAAGCATTTGACTTATTTTTTGGAAAATCGTCTCTCTATTCGTACATTTTTGCTGTTAGTTGATGCAAGACATAGGGCGTTAGAGATAGATAAAAATGTAGAAAAATATCTTTTAAAAACCAAAAGAGGAGATCAGGAGGTAATAAAAGTTTTTACTAAGGTTGATAAGTTAAACCAAAAAGAGTTATCTTTGTTAAAAAGAGAAAATCCAAACGCACTAATGGTATCAACTTTAAAAAAAAGAGGCATAAAAGAGTTAAATCAAAAGATTTTTACTTCTCTTTTAGGATATGAGGCTTTATGAAAGTATTAAAACCAACTATCCAAGATATAGCTTTGATGCAAGAACTTGTTTTGCCAGAAGTTAAAAATGGAATTATATTGCATAGAAGTGATGATGAGGTAGCTACAAACATTCGCTCATACACTATAGTAAAAGATCAAAATCTACTTGGTTTTGGGGCTCTTCACATTCATGGTCACGATTTGGCAGAAGTTAGAAGCTTGGTCGTTTCGAAACTAGCACGTGGTAAAGGTGTAGGGAGTAAAATTGTTCAAAGTTTGCTTGATGAAGCTAAAGATTTTGGTATAAAAAATATTTTCACTCTTACATATGAGTCAAAATTTTTTCAAAATTTAGGATTTGAAATCATTAAAAAAGAGGATTTGCCATCACAAAAAATATGGGCAGATTGTATTAAATGTAAGCACTTTCCAGTATGCGACGAGATAGCATTAGTAAAAAAAATATAATCTCTTTTAAGGGTTTTATTTTTCTTATAATTTACCAAATATTAACATCATTATATGTCTATCTCACGCCGTTGATAGGAGCATCTTTTTGTTATTTGGTGCTAAATAAAGAGCGAGAGAGAAATACTCATATAGATTTAACATCATATAGATATTTGGTGCTTTCATATCTTGTTTTTGCTGATTTAAATAAGGGATTTTATCTATTTTCTGGCGTAATATTTTTTTATCTATTTTATTATATTTTTGCAGAGTGGCTTCAAACATCTTTCAAATGTAAAAATTGTGTTATAATTGCTTATGTTGCGAGTGGGTATTTTGGAATATTTGGCATAAATAATCTTCTAGCGTACATGTTAAATGAGACTTTTTTTTCTTTTGGTTGGGAATATGGGGTTTATATAATAAGTGATATTGTAATTTCCATTGTTATGCTTAAGGATAAAATGTTATGAGGATAAGAATTCTTTTAACTTTTTTTGGAATTGTATGGATTATTTTGCTTGTTAGAGTGTATTATATAAGTATAAAATCAAATGCTTACTATGATGAAATAGCAAAACAAAATGCTGTAAAAACAGAGTATCTTGTTCCTTTGCGTGGTTCTATCAAAGATGTAAGAGGTGAACCACTTTCGGTAAATAGGCTTGGATTTTCTATAGCCATAAAACCTCACCTTAGTTCAAAAAGAGGTAGAATTATCTTAAATAAAGAATTAAGTTTTTTAATATCAATTTTTCCAAAACTTGATATTAAAAAACTTAAAAAAACCTACCTAAAACAAGATTCTCCTTATGGGCAAGATTTTGTTGTGGTTGAAGATTTTATATCTTATGATGAGATAATGCCTTATTTTTCTAAACTATCTTTAAATGAAAATTTACAGATAAAACCAGCTTCTAAGCGCTACTATCCTTATGGAAAACTAGCATCTCATGTTATAGGTTATGTGGCAAAAGCAAATCAAAAAGATATGAACTCAAATCCTATGGCAAAGCTTACACATAGCGCTGGTCGTGCCGGAATTGAGAAGTATTATAATGATGAGCTTCAAGGGCAAAAAGGTCAAAGAGAGATTAAGGTAACTGCTTTTAACGAAGAGATAGAAGAACTATCAAAAGAGCTACCATACAGCAACGATATTGAGCTGACTATCGACCTAGGTTTACAGAAATATTTAGCAGATATATTTGAAGATGATGCAGGTGTCGCTATAGTTATGAATGCGAATGACGGAAGCATATTGGCTGCTGGTTCATTTCCTGAGTATGATATAAATAAATTTGTAAATGGTATTAGTTATAAAGAGTGGGAGGAGTTAAGTACGGATTTAAACCATCCTTTTACAAATAAAATCATAAATGGTCTATATCCTCCTGGTTCGGTTGTTAAAATGGGTATGGCTTTAGCGTTTTTAGACTCGTATAAGATAACAAGAAATATGACTTCGTATTGTTCAGGCGCATTTAAACTTGGACGTAGAAAGTTTAGATGTTGGAAGGGTTGGGGTCATGGTGATGTTGATATGAATAAGGCCATCAGAGAGAGTTGTGATGATTATTTTTACAAAGGAAGCTTAAAAGTTGGTATAGATTTTATAGCTCCTATTTTAAAAAGACTTGGCTTTGGAAAAAAAACAGGGGTTGATTTGCCGAGTGAATTTGTTGGAACAGTTCCATCAAGAAAATGGAAAATGCAAAGATATCAAAAACCTTGGTATCAAGGAGAAACATTAAACACGTCTATCGGACAGGGAAGTTTTTCAGTTACTCCTTTACAGGTTGCAAAACATACAGCTATATTAGCTACAAAAAAAGGTGTTACACCGCATTTTATAAAGTCGATAAATGGAAAACCTGTCATATATGATGTCAATAATTCAGTGCTAACTCAATTTGAGAAATCTCAAATTCCTTTCATTCAGCAAGCTATGTTTGAAGTGGCAAATCATCAAAAGGGAACAGCTAGCAAAGCACTTTTAGATTCAAATGTAACTCTTGCCGCAAAAACGGGAACTGCACAAGTTGTAGGTATTTCTCAAACAGAGAGAAAACGTATAAAAGAGGAAGATATGGAATATTATCGTCGTTCTCACGCATGGCTAACTACTTATGGACCGTATGAAAAACCAAAATTTGTTGTTACAGTTTTACTTGAGCATGGTGGACATGGTGGAGCGGCAGCTGGTCCAATAGTGGCTAAAATATACAATAAGCTTTTAGAGCTTGGTTATATAAATATCGCAAGACCATCTAAAAATAAAAGAAAATATCCATATATTTAGTATTTACATGTAAAAAAAGTTTAATATGAATAAAATTATTTAAAATATGGTCGATATTTAAGAGATTGATGTGTTTATGGAGAGTTAATTATGAAAAAGACGTTGTTTGGTTTAATTTTTATTATTTTTATGTTTTCTGGTTGTTTAAAGCAGGTTTCACCATCAATTTCAGCTAAACAAACTTCTACACAAATACCAACTCCTTCGATAGAGGTTAAAAAATTTATAGATACTTATGACTTGAAAGTGGTTGATATTAAATATGTGCAAAATTTTATAAATAATGATATCAATGAAACTAAAAATTTTATACTCATAGATGCAAGTTCTCTTGAGCAATATAAAAAAAGAACTATACCATCTAGCATAAATTTGCCTATAGCTAGCTTTAACAAATCTTATGCAAAGTTTAAGAATATTGCAAAAGATAGTAATATAGTGCTTTTTTGTGCTGATGAAAATTGTACTGATAGTGCTAATGTGGCTAAACTTTTGAAAGATAAGGGTTATGTGGATACAAAGTTATTTCTAGGTGGTTTGAATCAATGGAAAAAAAGAGATTATACACAAGTTGGGACAGACGTTATAAAAAATGCCATTAAAGACAATAGCGCTTTTTTAATAGATGTTAGAGCGCATAAGAGGTGTATGACTTTTAATATAATAGGTTCCATTTGTATGCCAAGCAAGGATTTTATGAAATTAAACGGCAGACTTCCTGCAGATAAAAATACTACCATAGTTCTTTTTAGCGACGATGATTCTTCTAAAGATGTGCACAAGATTGCAAAAAGTTTACTAGGGCGAAGTTATAGTGATGTTAGTGTATATGATAAAGGCTTTTCAATACGGTTTAATAAAAAAAGCAGACTTAAAAAAGTTAAAAAAAATGTTAAAAAAACAGAGAAAAAATCAAAAGTTTCACCTTTTTTAGGACCTATAAAAAAAGGTAAGGATATTGGAGCTGTTGATGGAAAATGGTTTGTAAAAAATTATCAGCATTTTTTAGATGATATTGTTATGGTTGATATTAGAAGAGAAAATGAGAGAAGCTTGGGGTTTGTAAAGGGGTCTATACATGTATCATTTGAAGAGAATAGCTCTGATATATTTATGGAAAAATTACCTAAAGATTCTTATGTTGTGTTGATATCTTTAACGGGTGCTCTTTCAAAGAAAGCATACGAGTTTTTAAAAGCTCACGACTATGATAACATAGACCATGTTTTATACCTTGATGCGAACATAAAATGTAAAGATAATGATTGCATGATTTCTCCAAATAGACCATTAAATCCAACTATTTGGTAATTTTTACATATAAAATATTTTATTATAGACAATAAAGAATTTTTCTAGTAAAATTCGTCTTTTGATTTAAAGGACGAGAATGAAGTTTTTGATGGATAAAAATAGTCATTTTAATCTTGCAAATATGATTACATTTTTAAATATCACATGTGGAGTTTTTGCTATATATTATATAACTCATTCTAATTTTGCATTGGCAGCGATTTTTGCATGGATTGCTGGTGGGTTTGATATATGCGATGGTAAGGTTGCAAGAAAATATAAGCTTTCATCTAGATTCGGAATAGAACTTGATTCTTATGCTGATTTTTTATCTTTCGTTATAGTGCCGAGCATGTTTATATATTTTTCTATCATAGATGGAAAAAATCTTTTTATTCCGTTGGTTGCCTTTGCATTTGTATATTATGTTATAAGTGGTTTAAGACGACTTATACAGTTTAGTTTAAATTCAAATGAAGGAGAGGTTTCTAAGCATTTTGTCGGCATTCCAACCCCTTTGGGTGCGATATTTTTATGGATTATTTATCTTATATTTTTAACAGGTTTTGTGAGTGAATATATTGTTCTTTTTGTTATGATTTTTATAGCTTACATGTTAAATTCAAAAGTAAAAATACCCCATTTATGATTTTTTATATTGACTAAAACCTATACTAAAAATCGATAAGGCGTACAAAAATAGTTCAACTCTTATTTCAAAAATATGTTTTGGTAAAAAATTTAATAGTGTTGCAATAAAAATAGCAATACAAAAAAATGATACAAATACTAAAAAATTTCTTTTTTCTTTACATGTAAAAGAGTAGATTATGGGTGCTAAAAATGAAGTGCCTATAAATGAGTTGATAGAAAAAAGAATCAAAGATTTAAAAGAGCTTTGTGCAAGAACTAAGGCTATTATAGCGCAAATAAGAGCAGAAAATTTTACAAGAAGTTTTGCATTTTTATTGTTTGTGAGATTGGATGAGCTTAAAAATGAGGCCCATTCTGTGCCTATTGCCATTAGTTGGCTATCGCTAGTGGACATTGAGGCGCTTAGTATGCCTATGACAAAAAGAGCGTAAAATATAGGTGGGATTTCATTTTGAAGGATATGAAGCAAAAAATCTCCTTCTATAAGCGAGCCTTTTAAACCTATAAAAACTGTTGGAAGTATTACTAAGATAGCAAAAAAACAAAAAGCAAAACTTGCTTTTAGAAAAACTTTATCATTTTTTGCTATCAAAATACGAGTGCTAAGTTGTGGTTGGGTAAAAGGCATAAGTGTTATGGATATAAAGCTTATGGTTAGAAATTGCCAATTTAAAACCCCTTTTGGACCAGGAAGTGAAAGTAGGGCTTGGTTATTATTGTTTACATGTAAGAAAAGATTTTCCAATCCACCACTATTTTTAATTACAAAAAAAGCTATCGCCCATATTACAAAAAGCATTATAACTCCTTGAAAGGAATCGGTTATAAATATAGCTTTTATGCCACCAAAAGATGAATATAAAAGCATTAAAACCACCATAACGCAAGACCAAAACAAAAATCCAAATCCAAATATGCTATTAAATAAAAATGCAACTCCTTTTATTTGGATGGTGATATAAGGAATAAGAAAAATGGTTGTAAGCAAAAGATAAAAAAAGATTACAAAATGGTTATAGTTTTCAGACTTTAAAATCTCGGTGATATTTTTTGGATTTTGTTTAATAGTTCTTGCAAATTGCCTAAATTTAAGTCCAAAATATATCATAACTCCACCCATAGCTACATCGCTAATACCTAAAAATATCCATGCGCCAACTCCGTGATTTGCAAAAAAACTTGGCATTCCTTGTAGGGTAAAGGCGCTAAAAAGAGTGGCAAGCATACCAAAAAAAGTTAAAAATATACCTATGTTTGCATTGGCAAATAAAAATCCATCGGCACTTTGTAAGCTTTTATCTTTTTTAAAAGCGTAAAACACCATTACGAAAAAGTAAATTATAGTAAAAATAACAAGATAAGTTTTCATAACTTCTTAAGCAGTTTAAATGTTATAAATCCATAATAGATAAAAAGCACTAAAGAGCAACTTATAAAAAATATTAACTTAAAAGGAAGTCCAAATATAATCATATTCAAATCCATATATCCTACGATTAAAGCTAGCAAAAACATTCCTATGGTTATGATTAAGATAATATATCCTTTTGGGAAAAAGACTTCGCTTTCGCAAAGTCTTTAGGAAAATCTTTTTAAGGCTGTATCCACATGTGGAATAGCGCTAAGAAGTTTTTTTGTATAGTCGTGTTGAGGATCTCTAAGAAGCGAATCAACATCATTTTTTTCAACAATATCGCCAAAATACATAACAATAATTCTATCACTTATATGTTCAACCACACCTAAATCATGGGAGATAAAGATATAAGTTAAGTTAAACTCTTCTTGAAGGTCAAGTAGTAAATTTAAAACTTGAGCTTGAATGGAAACATCAAGTGCTGATACAGGTTCATCGCATACTATAACTTCAGGGTTTAGTATGAGTGCTCGTGCAATTCCTATACGTTGTCTTTGACCACCTGAAAATTGGTGAGGATATCGTTCAAACCATTCTGGAAGTAGTCCTACTTTATCCATTATTTCAAAAACTTTTTTATGTATCTCTTTAGGGCTTAAATTGCTATTTAAAACCAGCGGTTCAGCTATTATTTTTCCCACATTCCATCTTGGGTTTAGGCTTGAGTATGGGTCTTGAAATATAATTTGAACTTTTTCTCTATACTCCCTCCAGTCATGTTTGTTAAAGTGTGTTAAATTTTTTCCCTCAAAATGAATCTCTCCGCTTGTGGCTTTTTCTATACCAGTTATAAGTTTAGCAGTGGTACTTTTTCCGCAACCACTTTCTCCAACAATACTTAAAATCTCACCTCTTTTTACTTGAAAATCGATTCCATTTACGGCTTTTATAATTTTTGGTTCTTTAAAAAGCCCACGTTTTATACTATAGTGCTTGGTTAATTTTTTAATATCTAGTATTATCTCTTCCATCTTATCTCCTTAGGAAAACTAAGATAATCCACATCTTCATCAACTGTTGACAATCTCGTTTTGCGAAACTCGCGCCCAGGTTTTGGGATAGAGTCAAGTAAAGCTTTAGTGTATGGATGTTTTGGATTTGTGAAAATATCCTTAGCACTTGCGTACTCTACAACTTTTCCCTTATACATAACAACAACTATGTCAGCAATACCAGCAACCACACCCAAATCATGCGTTATAAAAAGCATAGATGTCTTTTTCTTTTTTTGAAGTTCACTCATAAGATCAAGCACTTGCGCTTGTATAGTAACATCAAGGGCTGTTGTAGGCTCATCTGCTATAAGCAAATCAGGTTCGCATGCCATAGCCATCGCTATCATAACACGTTGCCTTTGTCCACCACTTAGTTTAAAAGGATACTCTCTTAGTTTATCTTCTGGATGAGGAATGCCAACTAAATCCAATGCTTCTATGGCTTTTTGTTTTCTTTGATTTTTATTTAAATCTTTTTGATGAAGCTTTAAAACTTCGTCTAGTTGATAGCCTATGGTAAAAGATGGGTTCAAGCTTGTCATTGGTTCTTGAAATATCATAGCTATTTTTCCGCCCCTAATATCTCTCATCTTTTTTTCGCTAAAATCAAGTAAATTTTCATCTTTAAATAAAATCTCTCCCCCAACTATGCGTCCAGGTTCATCTATAAGTCCCATCACAGATAACGATGTAATACTTTTTCCGCTTCCGCTTTCTCCAACAACACATAAGGTTTTTCCTTCTGGTATGGAAAAACTAACATCGTCCACGGCTTTATTGACGCCACTATCTGAAAAAAAGTATGTTTTTAAATTTTTTATTTCAAGTATCATGCTCGTCCTTTTAGTTTTGGATCTAACACATCCATTAAGCCATCGCCCACTAGATTAAAGCCCATAACGGTTAAAAATATAGCAATACCAGGATATACTATCATCCACGGTGCTGTAGTTATAAACTGCAAACTATCGCTAAGCATAGCACCCCATTCCGGAGTTGGTGGTTGAGCACCAAGACCTAGAAAGCTTAGTCCTGCAGCTTCAAGTACTGCTGAAGCAAAACCCATAGTCGCTTGTACGATGATGGGAGTTGTACAATTTGGAAGAACTACTTTAGTTATAAGGCGTAAATTTTTTGAGCCGTTTATCTTTGAAGCAACAACATACTCTTTCTCTTTTTCACCTAAAACAGAACTTCTTACTATTCTAGCAAATGTTGGGACTCCGACTATTCCTATGGCTATCATAGCGTTAAATAGATCAGGCCCTAAAATAGCAACTATAACGATAGCAAGTAAAATCGCTGGGATTGAGAGCATAATATCAACTATTCTCATGATAATTAAATCCGTAAGTCCGCCAAAAAATCCAGCAACTGATCCCATAATAACACCAATTACAAGTGAAATACCAACTGATACGATACCGATAGTTAGTGAAATTCTAGCTCCGTATATTATACGCGAAAGCACATCTCTTCCAAAGTCATCAGTCCCTAAAATATGGGCAAATGATCCTTTTTCTTCCCACATTGGCGGTATTAATCGGTTTGAAATATCTTGAATAAGTGGGTCATAACTTGTAATAAGTGGTGCAAAAATAGCACAAAAGATAAGCCCAAAGACTATATATCCACCAACAAGAGCTGATTTGTTTTTCTTGTATTGTTTGTAAAATTCTAATATATTCTCTAACATTAACTAAGCCTTATTTTTGGATTTATAACTGCATAAAGCAGATCAACTACCAAGTTTGCTACTACAAATATGGTTGCTATGATAAGAGTAGCTGATTGAATTATAGGAAAATCTCTTTGATTTACCGCATTTACTAACCACTTTCCAATACCAGGCCATGAAAATGTTGTTTCAGTTAAAATAGAACCTGAAAACAGAGTTCCAAGCATTAAGCCGATTATTGTAACAACAGGCATTAAAGCATTTTTAAGAGTGTGTATTAGGATAACTCTAGCTTTTGAACAGCCTTTCGCGCGAGCAGTTCTTACATATTCTTCTTTTGAAACTTCTATCATACTAGCTCTTGTCATTCTAGCTATTATCGCCATAGGAATAGTTCCAAGCGCGATAGCAGGAAGCATTAAGTGCTTTAGCGCGTCCCAAAATGCTGCATAATCTCCAGCATATAAGCTATCGTATAGATAAAATCCACTAGGACCATCAAGATAATATTCATATCCAAGACGACCTGAAACCGGTAACCATCCCAATTTTACACTAAAAAAGTATATAAGCATTAGACCAAGCCAAAATACAGGCATAGAAACTCCAGCTAATGCAGTTGACATAGCAGCGTAGTCAAATATACTATACTTTTTAATAGCAGAGATAATACCTGCGAATAATCCAAAAAATGTAGCAAATGTTAAAGCTGTTAATGAAAGTTCAACTGTCGCAGGAAATCTATCGGCAAACTCACTCAATACCGACTCACCTGATACAATAGATGTGCCAAAGTCACCTTGTAGTGCATTTGCAACAAACATAAAGTATTGCTCTATTAGAGGTTTATTTAGCCCCATCTGTTCTCTTAATATCTCTATAGACTCTTTGTTTGCGTGTTCACCAAGCATTACGAGTGCTGGGTCGCCAGGGGCAAGATGTACCATAGAAAAAACCATCAATGAAACACCAAGTAAAGTGGGTATTGCCCACAAAAACCTTTTTACAATATAACTAAACAAAACTCTCCTTTTTAAGTGAAGTTCACTTTTTTACTTTTATAAGTCGGTTGCATTTTTTGCATGTAAATATCTACATGTAAAAAATGAAAACCTATAAGTTTTTATGCTATTTTAATTACAATCTGTATTACATGTAATTAAAATAACATAATATCTTTGGTCAATATATAAAAGGGAGAGCAAACTCTCCCTTAAGTTTATTTAAAATCTTGTGACTATTTTTCTAACCACACTTCTTTAAATCTTCTTTTACCAGTTGGGTCAAGTTTAAATCCATGAACCTTTTTAAGCATTGGCTCTACAACGATAGAGTGTGCTAAAGTTTTCCAAGGAGCTTCCTCGTTGAAAATAACTTGCGCTTTTTCATAAAGCTTAGTTCTTGTAGCACGGTCAGCTGTAACTTTTGCTTTATCTGTTAAAGCAGTAAACTCATCACTTTTCCAAAATGCTCTATTTTGTGAAGGCTTAGTCATAGCTGAATGTTTACTTAAAAGTACATGTAAGAAGTTATCAGGGTCGCCATTGTCTCCTGTCCATCCAAGTAGAACCATATCGTGCTCACCCATAGAACATTTTTTAAGGTAAGTTCCCCAGTCATAACTAACTATCTTAGCTTTAATGCCAACTGCTGCTAAGTCTGCTTGAATAGCTTCAGCAACTTTTTTTCCGTTTGGATTGTATGGACGTGGAACTGGCATAGCCCAGATATTTGTCTCAAATCCATTTTCTAATCCAGCTTTTTTAAGTAGCTCTTTAGCTTTTGCAGGATTGTACTCATAGCCTTTGATGTTTTTGTTGTATGACCAGATAGTTGGTGGTATTGGATTTTTTGCAACTGTTCCTAAGCCCTCATATACACTATCAACTATACCTTGAGTATTGATAGCATAGTTTATCGCTTGACGTACAAGCTTGTTATCAAATGGCTTTCTTTCGGTATTATAAGCTAAATATCCAACGTTTAGTCCCTCTTGACGAGCAAGTTTGATATTTGGATTTTTTTCAAGCTCTGCAACTTCTGCTGGATTTGGAAAATCCATAATATGAATCTGTCCAGCTTTAAGCTCAGCTGCACGAACAGCGTTGTTTGGAATAACTTTCATGATTAATCTATCAAGATATGGTCTTCCATCCCAATAGTTTTTATTTGCATTAAAGATCATCTTATCATCTTTTTTCCAAGCCATAAAAACAAACGGACCTGTTCCATATGGTTTTCTGCTAAGGTCGTTTTGCTTACCTTTTTTAAGTAGATGGTCTGCATAATCTTTACTCAAAATTCCAGCAAAATCCATAGCTAAGTTAGCTATAAAAGGAGCTTCAGGCTTTTTTAGAGTAAACTTAACAGTGTATTTATCAACTGCAACAATGTCATCTACGATATTGCTCATATCCATCGCTGTCCAATACTTAAATGCGCCACCTACTTTATTGTAAGGGTTTTTTGGGTCATATTGACGCTTTAATGAAAAAACAACATCTTTTGATGTAAACTCTATCTTTTTCTTAAAATACTTTGTTGGCTCAAAATATACACCTTTTCTTAGGTGAAAAACATACTCTAATCCATCTTTACTTACATCCCAATTTGTTGCAAGAGCAGGTATTACCTCGGTTGTTCCATATTTAAATTCAACTATGTTGTTATAAACAGCTCTAGTTGCATAAAAACTCTCACCATCTGTTGCGTGAGCTGGATCAAGACTAGTGGCATCACCACCACGTCCGAAAACTAAAGTACCACCATATTGCGGTTTTACATCAGCAAAAGCCAATGTTGTATAAAGTAGCACGAATGCCAAAAACAATTTTTTCATTAATTACCTCCATAAAAAATTGATATAACTGATAATATCTAAATAAAATTTAATATAGATTAATAAGCCCTAAAAACTTTGCATTTAATAACGCTTTGTATAAAATTGTAACACTTTAATATAAATAACTAATTATTCAACAGTTACACTTTTTGCTAAGTTTCTAGGCATATCAACATCATTTCCTAGTCTTATTGATATCTCAAGCGCTAAAAGTTGAGTTATGATCATCATTTCAAAAAACTCGCACATAGGATGTTCTTGAGATGATGTTTTTATAAAATCATCTGCAAGTTCAAACTCTTTTGGTGATATAGCTAAAATCGTTGTATCGCGAGCGGAAAGCTCTTCAACGTTGCTTTTTGCTTTATCATAAAGTAAGGTTTGTGGAATTAAAGCTATAGTAAAAAGTTCACTATCAGCTAAAGCTATAGGACCATGTTTCATCTCTCCACTGGCATAACCTTCCGCATGTAGATAGCTTATCTCTTTAAGTTTTAAAGCTCCTTCAAGTGCAAGAGGGAAGAAAATATCGCGCCCTATAAAGAAAAATCCATGACCGTGAAGGTACCTTTTTGAAAGACGATGTATCTTTTGATGAAGTTTTTCAGACACATTTAATAAAGTTGGTACATGTAATAGTGCTTTTATCTCTTCTTTTAATTTTTGTGGCTTTATACAATTTTTACTTTGTGCAAGAAAAAGTACTAGCATCCACAACGTTGCAACTTGTGTTGCAAACGCTTTTGTACTTGCAACTCCTTTTTCGATTCCAGCACGTGTTAAGATAACGCTATCAGAAAGCCTCACTATAGATGAGTTGTCCACATTACAAATAGCTAGGGTTTTAAGCCCAGCGTTTTTAGCTATCTTTAAAGCTTCAAGAGTATCAGCAGTTTCACCACTTTGGCTAATGGCTATAAAAAGTGTGTCATTGGTTAAAAAAGGTTCTTTATATCGAAACTCGCTTGCTATTTCAATATCACATTTGATTTTTCCAAGTCTTTCAAAAAGGTAACTTGCGGTTAATCCTGCGTGATAACTCGTTCCGCATGCGCATATTTTTACGCTTTTTATGCCTTCAAAAAAATTCTCTCCAAGTTCATCAAGAACGATTTTTTCTTCATAAACTCTCCCCATTATAGTTTCACTTAAAACTGCACTTTGTTCATATATCTCTTTTTCCATAAAGTATCTAAAGCCATCTTTTTGAGCCGAAAGCTTATCGCCACTAAGATTTACAAAAGATAGATGAGTATCTGTTTTATCACTATTTTTCAGTATGGTTTCATTTTTATTTAGTTTGCCGTATTGACCGTCTTCAAGATATATAACTTTTGAAGCGTGACCGATTAAAGGTGCATCAGATGAGCTGCAAAATTTTTCATTTTTTTCATTTTCTCCTATTATCATAGGAACTGCATTTTTAGCAAAAAACAGTGAACTCTCATCGGCTTTGCTTAATAATAAAATCGCATAAGCACCCTTAAGTTTTGATATAGTTTTTTCAAATGCATCAAAGGCTTCAAGTCCGCTATCAACATAACTTTCATATAAATGAACTATAACTTCCGTATCGGTTTGACTTAAAAAACTGATACTTTTTCCCATAAGCTCATCTTTAATCTCTTGATAATTTTCTATGATACCATTATGAATTACATAGGAGTATTTTCCTTGGTGAGGGTGAGCATTTATCTCTGTTGGTTTTCCATGTGTTGCCCATCTGGTATGCCCCATGGCTATACCGAAGTTTTTACTTGTGAACTCTTTAATTTTATTTTTTAAGTTTTCAAGTTTTCCAACTGCTTTAAATGCGTCTAGTTTTCCACCTTTTAAAGTGGCTATTCCTGCTGAATCATAACCTCTATACTCAAGCTCTTTTAATCCTTCTAATATAAATTGTTTTTTCTCTTTCTCTCCAATATATCCTACTATTCCACACATATATTTGCCTTTTGGTTTTTATAATCTCTTATTTTTCCATAAAGTTCCTTATTTTTCAATATTATACTAGTGGAAGTGTTTGTGGTTTGATTAATATTTTACATGCAAATATATGTTATAATAATAAATTAATAAAACTAAGGAGATTTTATGGGAACTATTTTTATTGTATTTCTAGCTGGAGTTGCGTTTTATTTTATAACGCGTGGATTTAGGAAAAATCCTAGCATAAATCGAATCGATATGAACCAAAAACAAGTATTTAATGGGGATATAAAAAACCATGAAGCTGGACTTTTAGTTGCTTTGATGGCAAAAGTTGCAAAAGCAGATGGAAGAGTTAGTGAGCTTGAAGCAGAACTTATCAAAAATACTTTAAATGATGTATCAAATGTGTTTGAAAATGCAAATGAGATAAGAGAGCAGCTAAAGCATATATATAAAAATGAAAAAGATGATTTTGAAAATGTTTTAAAGGTTGCTAAAAAATATCAAGCTTTAACAAAATTTAGCTATGAAAAACGATTGAATTTAATGGAATATCTTTTAAATCTCTCTTTTATAGATGGCGAATATAGTAAACATGAAAGAATGATAACGGAAGATATAGCAAGTGCATTAGGTGTTAAGACAAATGATTTTAACTCTTTGGTTGCAAGGTTTGAGGCGTACTATTCTCAAAAAGCTGCTCAAAAACAGATGGATTTAAGTGAGGCCTATAAGACACTTGGAGCAGATGAGAGTGAAGAGTTTAGCTCTATAAAGAAAAAATATCGAGCACTTGTGAGACAAAACCATCCAGATATATTGATGGGGCAGGGCAAAAGCCAAAACCTTATAGATGAAGCTACGGCAAAACTTCAAAAGATAAATGAGGCGTATGAGATTATAAAAGAGGTTAAGGGTTAGTCTTGCAAGAAAAATCTTGCAAGACTTTTTTAAGCTTGTTGCTTTTTTTGTTTTATCATGCTGATAATTGGCATTACGATAGAAATGATAGTTATCAGTATAAGCACTTTTGATATGGTTGATTCATAAAATACTGACAAGTTTTGATTTGAGATTTTGAAAGCTTGTCTAAAGCTTTGCTCCATTGTTCCACCCACAATGACTGCTAGTATCATGGGTGAAGTTGGGATTTTTGCTCTTTTAAAAATCAAACTCGCTATTCCTAAGATGATAAGAATATAAAAATCAATCACTGAGTTACTTATCGCATAACAACCTATAAAAGCTAGAGCTAAAACGATAGGATAGAGTATTTGAGGGGGAATAGCCAATACTCTTACTAACGCACCAGCAAGTGGAATATTTACGATAGCTAGTATGATATTTGCCACAAACAAACTTGCTATCAATCCCCAAGCAGTATCAGGATACTGGGTAAAAAGCATAGGACCTGGTTGAATACCAAGCATAAGTAATGCTCCCATCATAACAGCCGTTGTTCCACTTCCTGGAATTCCAAGACTAAGCATAGGAATCATAGCTCCAATTGAAGCGGCATTGTTTGCTGATTCAGGGGCTGCAAGACCTTCTATTGCTCCTTTTCCAAACTCATCTTGATGTTTGGAGATATTTTTTTCGTTATTGTAACTCATGAGTGCTGCCATCGTTCCGCCAGCTCCTGGCAAGGCCCCAACGATAAATCCAAATGGCGCACTTCTTAAAATCGGCCATTTTGAACGAATCCACTCCTCTTTTGTAATCCAAATTTTCTTAAATTTAGTTTGTGCTTTTTTACTACCTTCACTTAGAACTTTGAAAGATTTAAAAACCTCTCCAAGGGCATAAATACCGATGATAACGACTAGGAAATCAATTCCTGTTTGAAGTTCAAGTATGCCAAAGGTAAATCTCTCTACTCCCGATTGCGCATCGATTCCTATAACAGCTATTGCAAGTCCAATGACCATAGATAAAAAGCCTTTAATAAGGTTATTTTTTGACATGGAAGCTGTCATGGAAAGGGCTGCAACCATTAGTAAAAAGTATTCAGCCGGTCCAAATTTTAGTGCAAAATTTGCAACAGGTTCAGCTAAAAGTGTCATCAAAACCGCAGCTATTGTACCGCCTATTAGTGAAGCTATGGCTGATATTGCCAAGGCTGACTCTGCTCGTCCTTGCATAGCCATTGGGTATCCATCAAATGTAGCTGCAAGCGCTGCTCCATCTCCTGGGGTATTGATAAGAATTGAGCTTCTACTTCCTCCAAACATAGCACCCATGTAAACACCGGTCATGGTTATAAGTGCAGCAGTTGGTCCCATGGCAAAAGTCATAGGTAAAAGTACAGCAACACCAGTTGCGGGCCCAAGTCCTGGAAGCATTCCAATGATAGTTCCTAAAACTCCACCTAATACTATAAACATAAGATGATATGGCATCAGCGCAACACTAAACCCATGTGCTAAATTTGTTAAAATATCTACCATGTGTCACCTCCTACTTCAAATGGTAATGGTGGTAAAGATATACCTAAAAGTTTTGAAAAAAGTATGTAAATAACTAAAGAAAATAGTAAAGCAATAGTTAGATTTAACTTCCATTTTTTTACACCATTTGTTAAAAAAAGAACAGCTAACATAAAGATAGTAGTTGAAAGAACATATCCTAAATGCTCAAAAACAAGTGCATAAGCGATACTTATCAAACAAGTATATAGGACTCTTCGTCTGTCTCTTTTTTTAACACTATCTTCGCTGATTATACTTTTTATGGCTTCTATTGATGGCTTGATTTTACCCTTTATCATAAGAATAATGCCTAAAAATATAAATAAAAATGCGATTCCATATGGAAAATATAGCGGATCTAACGGATCACCAAAGTTAGCTCTTGGTGTCGTATATATGGAGTAAGTATAAAGTAGTCCAAAGATCACCGCCACAAGCCCGGTTAGTCCGTCCCAGTTTATTTGTTTATTCATTTTAAATCCATTTTAGATGAAAAAGCCCTTATAAAAAAGGGCTTTTTTGTTTATTTGTTAAAGATTGCGTCAAGAACTTCTTTGTAGTCGTCGTTTGATTTTTTCAAAAATGCTGAAAAATCTTTACTATTTAAGTAAGTGTCATCCCAACCATTTCTAACAAGAGCTGCTTTCCACTCTTTTGTTTTAACCATTTTAGCTAGTTTATCTTCCCAATACTTCACAGCATATTCTGGCATATCTTTTGGTCCAAAAAGCCCACGCCAGTTTACAAAAGTCATATCAACGCCTTGCTCTTTAACTGTTGGAATTTCAGCCAATTTTCCAACACCAACTCTTTTATCAGCTGTTTGAGCAAGTGCTACAAGTTTTCCACTTTTGATTAAACCTTCAACATCGCCTAAACCTGATACGATTAAGTCCACATGTCCACCAAGTACTTGTGCGATTGGGTTACTTGATTGGAAACTTATATAGTCTATGTTTTTAAAATTTTTAATTCCAGCAGCTTTAGCTAACATCAACATTGTGATGTGATCCATACTTCCAGCAGCTGAAAAACCACCCACCTTTACACTTTTTATATCTTTTTTAAGTGCGTCAGTTATATCTTTTACACTTTTATATTTTGAATCTTTTGAAACGATAAACGCTTGATAATCAGCGATAAGTCTAGAAATTGGAGTAGTGTCTTTATACCCAAATTTACTAGTTCCGTTTAGTTTTATAAGAAGTAGTGGCGGAGAGTAAACACTAATGAGATTTGCTTTTCCTTTTTGAGTTTGCATGTAAGCTAGGTTTACACCACCACCTCCACCAGGGCGATTTGTAATAGGCATATTTGCAGTTGTAAGTTTTGTATCTTTTAAGGTTTTAGCCACAGTTCTAATGGTCAAATCCCAACCACCACCAGCACCACCAGGGGCGATAAATTGCATAGTTCGTGGAGGATAATCCTTAGCCGAAGCAACAGTTGCTGGTAGAGTAACTAAGCAAGCAAGTTTTACACCTGCAACAAATAATTTCCAAGCAGAACTTGGTTTTGACGTAGTATTGTACATACGTTCTCCTTTTTTTAAAATTTTCACAATGAAATTTTCCCAAATAAGTCTGTCACGAGCCTTGCATTATGTTTTACATGTGGATTTGAATAAAAATCTACATGTAAATCTACATGTAAAATAAATATAGGTTTTATAAAAAGTATTATCACTTAATAGTAATAAAATTATATAAAAGATATACTACTCGTATATAAAATTTTGTAAACTTAAAAGGATAAAGATGAGAGCTTTGATAAGCGTAAGTGATAAAAGTGGTGTGGTTGAATTTGTTAAGGGTTTAATCAAAAGGGGTTTTAAGATAATCTCTACAGGAGGTACATGTAAACTTTTAACGCAAAATGGCATAAAAGTGCAAGAAGTAGAGGAGATTACGGGATTTAAAGAGATGTTTGAAGGGCGCGTTAAAACTCTTCATCCAAAAATTCATGGAGGAATTTTATATAAAAGAGATGATAATTTACATGTAAAATCAGCCAGGGAAAATGATATAAAACCTATAGATTTGGTTTGTGTAAATCTTTATCCTTTCAAGGAAGTTTCAAAAAAAACAGATGACTTTGAGACTATAGTTGAAAATATAGATATTGGTGGTCCTGCCATGGTAAGAAGTGCAGCAAAAAACTATAAAGATGTGTTAATTGTTACAAATAGTAACGATTATGAAAAAATTTTAGATCACATTGATAAAAAAGAGAAAAATTTAGAGTTTAATAGAGATCTGATGATAAAAGCTTATGAACATACGGCTTCTTATGATGCATTTATAGCGAATTATTTAAATGAAAGATTTAATCATGGTTTTGGAGATAAGGCTTTTATAGTTGGGAAGAAAGTTTTTGATACAAAATATGGAGAAAACCCCCATCAAAAAGGGTCTTTATATGAATTTGAAGATTTTTATACAAAAAATTTTAAAGCCCTTAAAGGTGAGGCTAGTTTTAATAATCTAACTGATATTCATGGAGCTGTAAAGTTGGCTAGTTCTTTTGGAACTTTACCGGCGGTTTCTATCATCAAACATGCAAATCCTTGTGGTTTTGCCATAAAAGAAAGTTTGCTTGAAAGCTATAAAGAAGCATTAAAATGTGACCCAATTTCTGCTTATGGTGGAGTTGTTGCGATAAATGGCAAACTTGATGAAAAGCTAGCAAAGAAGATAAATGAGATATATGTTGAAGTTATCATAGCTGCAAGTGTAAGTAAAGAAGCATTAAAAGTTTTTGAAAAGAAAAAGCGCATAAAAATATTTACCCAAGAGAGTGAATATCTACATGTAAGTGAAGATAAGTATGATTTTAAGCATATAAATGGTGGTTTTGTTTATCAGCAAAGTGACAAAGTAAGTGATGATGAGGTTTTAAATGCAACTTGTAAAAGCGAGGTAAAAGCCGATAAAGACCAGCTAAATGATATGTTAATAGCGCAAAAAATCGCCGCATTTACCAAGTCAAATTGTATAGTATTTGTAAAAAAAGGCTCTTTAGTGGCTATAGGAATGGGTATGACAAGTAGAGTAGATGCTACAAAGTGTGCTTTAAGTAAGGCTAAAGAGCTTGGGCTTGATGTAAAAGGTTCTGTTGTGGCAAGTGAGGCATTTTTTCCGTTTCGTGATAGTATTGATTTGGTGGCAAATGAAGGTATAAAAGCCGTTATAGAACCAGGTGGAAGTATAAGAGATGATGAGGTAATTCAAGCAGCAAATGAGCACAAAATAGCACTTTATTTTTCACATGTAAGACATTTTTTGCACTAAACGTTGATAATAATCAATGAAAACATGTTTAAATCCTTTTATAATTTCGTAAAAATTTAAAAAGGATTTAACATGTATGATTGGAAAGCAGAGGTTAAGAAATTTTCTCCAAGTGGAGCGAGTTTAGAGTTTGTGGAGTTTGAAAAAGATGGTGTTACATTTTTTGGATTTGATTCAAGAAAGTGTGTTCCACCTGAGCCGATGGTAAACGCTATGATAGGCTTAAAACTTCTTGACAGTAAAGATAAAAAACTCATCATGGTAAACCACAGAAGCCCTGTTGGTTTAATTGCCAAGGTAGAAGATTTTTATGATATTGAAAGCGAAGAGTTAGAAAATGGTGTGTTTAAACTTACTTTTTCTTTTATTGAAGGTAAAAGTGAAAATGCAAATTTAAGTGATTCATCTTGCGCAGGATAGGGAAATGATGGTTTCACAAAGTGCCATAAAAATGGCACCACCTTTTTCTTTGGTTTCAAAGTTTTTTATAGGCGCTGTTTTTTACCTAGATATATTTGTAACACTATTTCCTTTTAGCGTTGCTGATTTTAACATATCTGTGATGGATTTTTCTTATGTTGGTTTAGTTCACTTGTATCTTATAGGTTTTGTTATGATGCTCATAGTTGGTGCTTTGTTTCAATTAGTACCAGTGGTGCTTGAAGTAAGCGTATATACTCTTAAGTTTGCTAATGGTATATTTTGGGCTCTATTTGTTGGAGTAGGGCTTTTTGTTTATGGTATGATGATGGGCACTCCAAATCTTTTACATGTAAGCGCGTCGTTTATATATTTGGCACTATGTTATTTTTCGATTATATATTTACTTAGTTTTTTACATGTAAAAGAGTGGAATTTGGTTAGAGTTATACTTCTTAGCTCTGGCATTTGTCTTATAGCAGGACTTAGTTTTGGGTTTTTTGTGCTTTTAGGATTTTTAGGAAATATTGAAATTGAAAATCTAACTATCTGGGTTCAAAGACATGCACTTTTTACATTTGGAGGATTTGTTTATCTTGTCATTTTAGGTGTAAGTTTGGTTCTTATACCTATGTTTAGTTTGGCTCATAATTTTAAAGATATTTACACAAAAATTGCCTTTACTGCATTTATTTTAGCTTTGTTTGTGAGTTTTGTAAATTTTGATTTAACGACTTTTTTAGTGAGTATATCCATTTTTGCATATATTGGACAATGTATTAACATATTAGCACTAAGAGTAAGAAAACATAAAGATTATTGGTTTTTAAATATAGTAGCTGGGTTTATATATCTAGTTTTAAGTGTATGTTCTGTTTTTTTTGATTTAAAACTGGCATTAACACTTGTAATGTTGGGATTTTTGTATCACTTTGTTGTAGGCCATCTTTACAAGATACTTCCATTTTTAGTTTGGTATAAGTATATATCTCCACAAGTTGGAAAGAAAAAGATACCAATGCTACATGAAATGACAGATGAGCGCTATGCGTATTTACAGGTAAAACTTAGTTTTTTTGGTGTTTTAGCACTTATGATTGGGCAAATTGGTTCATTTGAGTATTTGAGTACTTTCGGTTCGATATTGATATTTTTATCATCGGTATCTGTTTTATATAATGTATATTTTGCATATAAATTTAGAAATTATTAGGAGATGAAATGTTAAGTAAAGAGATGGTTTATAATGCTTTAGCGACGGTGGTTGATCCTGAAGTTGGATTTGATATAGTTGCACTAGGTCTTATATATGGAGTTGAGATAAATGGTGATGATGTAAAGGTATCCATGACACTCTCTACTCGTGGCTGCCCTTTGCATGAGCTTTTAAAACAATGGGCAGAGGATGCCGTTAAAAAAGTTGAGGGTGTAAAAAATGCCACCATAAACATTGTTTGGGAGCCAGAGTGGAATATTACAATGGCAAGTGATGAGGTCAAGAAAGCTTTGGGATAAAGTTATCTAGCAATCTTTAATTGAGCTCTATATAATATCGCTAAAAAAACATCAAATAATCTAGCAAAAATGTTAAATAAACATGGAAATTAGAAAATGTTTTTTTAATACTCATTGGTTTTAAAGTGATGTTGCTTTTTTTAAATTTGATTATTTAGTTAAAACTCTAAATATAGGCATTTTATAGAGTTTTTTCATTT
>PDWI01001824.1_pt1 | contig 33184 bp, 23 predicted proteins | sample 1430891 | NCBI WGS metagenome assembly PDWI01 (sample SAMN01162508, study PRJNA174530) | Oral metagenome, whole genome shotgun sequencing project. | biome: Marine environment; feature: Marine mammal; material: Swab sample of the gingival sulcus; isolation source: swab sample of gingival sulcus... | reverse complement strand
TTACGGCGGTTATTTCCGGGAAATAGTATTCAATTTTAAAATAATCAAAATAAAGTGTATTCGAAAATATATAACTTCGGATACGCTTTTTCTTTTCCATCCCATTTCACAATCCATATATGAATAGTGTTATGCAAAAATATTAATGGCTATTTTATTTTTTTACACAAACTATTTTAAAACCCCAAAGTTTTTTTCTAAATTTGCACAAAACAGAAAACACATGTCAAAAGGAATAACAAAACGAGCAGAAAATTATTCGCGTTGGTACAACGATATAGTACAAAAAGCTGAACTCGCTGAAAATTCAGGAGTAAGAGGTTCAATGGTCATAAAACCATACGGATACGCAATCTGGGAGAAGATGAAAGAGCAACTCGATAAGATGTTCAAACAAACAGGACACGTAAATGCTTACTTTCCTCTATTTATCCCAAAATCATACTTCGGTCGAGAAGCCGCTCACGTAGACGGGTTCGCAAAAGAGTGTGCCGTAGTAACTCACTACCGCCTAAAAGATGACGGAAACGGCGGAATTGAAGTGGACGAAAACGCAAAACTCGAAGAAGAATTGATAGTGCGTCCGACCTCCGAAACAATAATATGGAGCACATACAAAAAGTGGATACAATCATACCGAGACCTCCCCATTTTGGTAAATCAATGGGCAAATGTGGTAAGATGGGAAATGCGTACACGCCTATTCCTTAGAACCGCAGAATTTCTCTGGCAAGAAGGACACACCGCTCATGCCACTCAACAAGAGGCTGAAGAGGAAACAAGAAAAATGCTGGAAGTATATGCCGAATTTGCCGAAAAATGGATGGCAATGCCCGTAGTGAAAGGACATAAAACCGAAGGCGAAAGATTTGCAGGAGCATTAGATACTCTTAGCATTGAGGCACTTATGCAAGATGGCAAAGCATTGCAAGCAGGCACATCTCACTTCTTAGGTCAAAACTTTGCAAAAGCATTCGACGTGAAATTTGCCGACAAAACAGGCAACGAAGAATACGTTTGGGCTACATCGTGGGGCGTATCAACTCGATTGATGGGTGCTTTAATTATGGCTCACTCCGACGATAACGGATTAGTATTACCACCAAAATTAGCTCCTCTACAAGTAGTTATAGTGCCGATTTACAAAACCGACGAACAGCTAAATCAAATACGTGAGGTAGTAACCGGCATAATGCAAAAGCTACAAGACAAAGGCGTAAGCGTAAAATTCGACGACCGAGACACCCAACGTCCCGGCTTCAAATTCTCGGAATACGAACTCAAAGGCGTACCCATACGTTTTGCAATAGGACCCAAAGACCTCGAAAAAGGCACGATAGAAGTGGCAAGACGCGACACCTTAGAGAAAAAAGCCTACCCTATGGAAGGCATCGAAGAGAATGTAATGCAACTACTTGACGAGATACAAGAAAATATATATCAAAAAGCTCTTAAATTCAGAAAAGAACATACGCACAAAGCCGACAGTTATGACGAATTTAAAGAACTAATTGAAAAAAATGCAGGCTTTGTTTTGGCTCATTACGACGGAACTCCCGAAACCGAAAAACGCATAAACGAAGAAACAAAAGCAACGGTAAGGTGTATTCCGTTAGACCAACCCGCCGAAGAAGGCAAATGTATGATTACAGGTAAACCCGTATCACACAGAGCAGTATTTGCAAAAGCATACTAAACAAAAACACCATTGCAGTAAGGACGCTCGTCAAAAAGCGTCTTTACTGTTTCTGAAAAATATCCGATTATAAATGCAAAATTTATCATCATACGTTAGCTTGTGGTATAAAAAAATACATAAATTTTCCCAAAGACACCTTGTATTAATACTGAGCTTTATAATAGGAGTACTCGCAGGTTTAGGTGCTTTAATACTTCGCACAGGCGTATTCTACCTTAGAAGTTACCTGACCCAAAACGACACATTCTCTGCCGAGAATTTGCTGTTGCTGATATACCCCGCCATAGGTATCGTAATAGCATCAGGATTAAACAGATACATCTTCAAAGACGAGTCAGGACATACAATAACATTTTTACTGCATTCAATATCGAAGCAAAAAAGTTTTTTGCCTCCCACAAAGCCCATTGCCTCAATCATTGGCGGACTTTTCACGGCAGGATTTGGTGGCTCGGTGGGATTAGAATCGCCAATAATATCAAGCGGAGCAGGAATTGGGTCTAACACAGCTCGATTTTTCAAAATGGATTATCGAACTACAACCGTCCTGTTTGCGGCAGGAGCATCAGGAGCTATCAGCGGAATTTTTCATACTCCGATAGCAGGCGTGGTATTCGCCCTCGAAGTTTTGATGCTCGACCTCAGTCGCTTCTCGTTAATTCCCCTGCTCATGGCATCGGCAAGTGCCACCGTTACCACTCAACTTCTGTACAAAACCGACATCCTTTTTGAATTTCATCTGCAAGAAAGATTTATAGCATCGCAAACTCCGCTTTTCATAATATTAGGAATTTTGGCAGGTCTGTACTCGCGATATTTTGCATATATATATTTTAAGGTGTTGGATTTTTTCAAACAATACAAAAATTGGAAAAAAATACTTATAGGTGCTATCATATCAGGGATATTGCTGTTCCTTTTTCCGCCACTTTTCGGCGAAGGTTTTTCAGCTGTAAAAATGATATTATCCGGTCATTCTGAGGAACTTACCTATAACTCAATATTTGCACAACTTTCAAACAGACAATGGTTTATGATTTTATTCATACTCGCATTAATGTTTGCCAAAGCCATAGCGGCATCAGCCAATATCGCCGCCGGCGGTGTAGGCGGAATCTTTGCCCCGTCGCTTTTTGCAGGTGCTTTGATAGGATATTTATTCGCACATTTGATAAACATAACCATCCCATACGCAGAGCTTTCCGAGCAAAATTTTGCATTGGTGGGAATGGCTGCCGTGCTGGCAGGCGTGATACATGCACCGCTCACAGGGGTATTCCTAATAGCCGAAGTTACATCGGGATACGAGCTTATAAGTCCGCTTTTGATAAGCACGATTTTCAGTTTTGTAACAGTAAAATTTTTCACTCAACATTCCATTTTTGAAAAAGAATTAGAGAAGCGAGGAGAGCTAATCACTCACAATAAAGACAAGGCAGTGCTGAGGTTTATGAACTTAACGCAGTTGCTGGAAACGGATTTTTTCACCGTCTGTCCGAAACAGACATTGGGCGAATTAACGCAAGTTGTAACAAAATCTCACAGGCATTTATTCCCTGTTACCGACGACGACGGATACTTTTTAGGCGTTGTAACATTGGACGATTTGCGAAATATAATGTTCGACACAAAACTTTATGACACCCTCACTGTCAAGGAGATAATGACAATCCCGAAGGTAGTGATAGAGAATAATGACACGCCTGAAATGGCGATGGCAAAATTTAAGGAAACCGGCAAATGGAACTTGCCCGTTTTAGATAATGGGAAGTATATGGGGTATATTTCAAAATCCAGAATTTTCGATACCTACCGCAACCTCCTTACCAACATAACTCATGATTAACAACTAAATAAATAAAATTCAATATGCAAAATACAGCCAAACAATACGATGAAGTAATAGAATATTGCCAAAATATATTTCTAAAAAAAATGCAAGACTACGGAACGGCATGGCGTATCTTACGCCCGTCGTCATTAACCGACCAGATATACATCAAAACGCAACGAGTTAGAAATATCGAAAATTTGGGCAAACAAAAAATCAACGACAAAATAGCCGATGAATATGTAGGTATAATAAATTACTCGGTGATGGCTTTGATTCAAATGCAACTCGGCGTGCCTCAAATGCCGGATAACATTCAAAAAGACATCGAGCTTATCTACAACAAATTCCTCAACATAGCCAAATCGCTGATGATGAAAAAAAATCACGACTACGGCGAGGCTTGGCGTTATATGCGAACCAGCTCTTACACCGACTTGATTTTAATGAAGATTTTTAGGGTAAAACAAATCGAAGACAACAAGGGCAAAACAACTGTATCTGAGGGCATTGATGCCAATTATTTAGATATAATAAATTATGCGGTTTTTGCTTTAATTCGCCTCGTGGTAGAGAAACAACAAAAATAAATTCAGCCCCTTTATTTTGGGGCTTTTTTATAAAGCACACCCGCCACAACTATAAAAAGCATGTTGGGAATCCATGCGGAAATCCATGGTTCAAGATTGCCTTTCAGCGAAAATTGCGACGATATTTGCATAAAAAAGATATACGAAAAGCTAATCAGCAAGCCGATACCTAAGTTCAAACCCGTACCGCCTCGCTTCTTTTTAGAGGCTACCGATACTCCTATCAAAGTCAGTACAAAGGTAGAAAACGGGAATGCCATGCGTTGATGCTTTTCAAGCAAATAGGCATTTATATCAGTTTCGCCACGCATTTTTTTATCCTCAATAAGTTTGTTGAGAGCAAAATAGTTGAGGGTCATTTTATCCTCATCGTTATTGATGAAATCCTTGGGTGTCAGGTTTATAGCCGTATCCAGCAAGTCGCCCGTTTTGAGGATTTCGCCCCTGTCGGTAAACTCGCGAATTTGATAATTTTGCACCTCCCAAACTTTCTCTTTTTCTTTCCATCGCACCAACTGCGACATTAGTTTGGATTTCAAAACCTTACCGTCAAATTTCTCAATCGAAAATCTGTACCCAATGTTTGAAACCACCTTAAAACTTTCCACATAAATATAAACTCCCGGGCTTATTTGCTTGTGGATATTCCGCTCATTATTATAATAAGTGCCGTTCAGATAGGTATCCTCAAACTTCAATCGCACCTTGTTGGCAGGCGGAATTATGAAATTACTCAGCACAAACGAAAACAAAGCAAGTATAAAAGCCACCACAAAATAGGGTCGCAAAAGTCGCCAAAAACTAATTCCGTTACTCAGCACCGCAATTATTTCCGAATGCCCCGTCATCTTCGAAGTGAAAAAAACTACGGCAATGAAAATAAATAAAAACATAAACAAATTAGTATAAAAAGGTATAAAGTTTAAATAATATTCAAACAAAATACTTTTCAACGGCGGTTGCTTTTCTATAAAATCGTCCATCTTCTCAGTCAAATCTATAACAATAGCAAGACTGATAATCAATATAATGGCAAAAAAAAATGTTGAAAGAAATTTTTTAATTATATATCTGTCAAGCAGTTTCATTTATTGCGTTTTTAAAAATGTGAAATCAAAAGTAGTATTTATTTATTAATTAAAAAATCTTAATTAAATTCGCCGATGTATAAAATACAAATATAATATAAAAAATAGACTTAAAAACAATAATAACCAAACATGGAAATAACAAAAAACACTTCAATTGAAGAACTGATAGAAACCCACAATTTTGCCGTAAAATACTTAGCCGACAAAGGCATCCGATGCGTAGTGTGCGGCGAGCCGATATGGGGAACTTTGGAAGATGCTTGCAAAGAAAAAGCATTCGACGACACCCAAATACAAACCTTTGTAACCGAAATGAACCAATTAGCAAAACAAGAAAGTAAGTAATAAAAACTCCTAAATAAAAAACAAACATAATGTCAGAAACACAAGACACAATAAAACTCAATACCCCCGAAGAAGCAATAGAAGCAATAAAACAAGGCGAAATTATAATAGTGGTAGACGATGAAGACCGCGAAAATGAAGGCGATTTTATCACTGCCTCGCAACTCATTACAACCGAAAAAGTAAACTTCATGGCAACCCACGGACGCGGTTTAATCTGTGCCGCCGTATCCGAAGAGAAATGCAACCAACTTGATTTGGAACTCATGGTTGGCAAAAACACATCGCTACACGAAACCCCGTTTACCGTATCGGTAGACCTCATCGGGCAGGGTTGCACCACGGGCATCTCGGCATACGACCGTTGCAAAACCATACAAGCCCTCAGCAATCCCAACACAAAAGCCGAGGAACTTGCCAGACCCGGGCATATCTTTCCGCTTAAAGCAAAATCGCAAGGCGTATTGCAACGCTCGGGACACACCGAGGCAGCTCTCGACTTGTCGAAATTGGCGGGACTCGAACCTGGTGCCGCATTGGTAGAAATAATGAACGACGACGGAACAATGGCACGTCTTCCGCAACTTATGAAGGTGGCAGAACGCTTCAACATGAAAATAATTTCCATCAAAGACCTTATATCTTATCGCCTGAAAAAAGAAAGCACAATCGAGCGTGGCGTGCAAGTAAAAATGCCAACCGAATACGGACATTTCGACCTGATTCCTTATCGCCAAACCAACAACCACATTGAGCATTCGGCACTTATAAAAGGTACTTGGGACGATGACGAACCCGTATTGGTAAGAGTGCATTCGTCATGCGTTACCGGCGACATCTTCGGTTCGAAAAGATGCGACTGTGGCGAACAACTTCATCTGGCAATGCAAAAGATTGAGCAAGAGGGCAAAGGCGTGGTGCTATACATGAACCAAGAGGGACGTGGCATAGGCTATTTCAACAAAATAAAAACCTACAAACTGCAAGAAGAAGGCTACGATACCGTGGAGGCAAATCACAAACTGGGCTTCAAAGATGACGAACGAGACTACGGCATAGGGGCTCAAATATTGCGAGATTTGGGACTCAAAAAAATACGATTGCTTACCAATAATCCCGTGAAACGTGCCGGCTTAGAGGGCTATGGTCTTGAAATAATCGAGACTGTTTCGCTGGAAGCCGAGTGCAATCAATACAATGAGTTTTATATGAAAACCAAGAAATTAAAAATGGGTCATACCCTACATAAAATTTAAAAATTTCCCCTAAAAGGCGGATTTCCAACGTTAAATTTCCGCCTTTAAATTTTGGTCTTTCGACTTCAAAATTTTAGTCTTCCAACCTCTATTTCAAAACTTTATAAAAACATAAATTAAGCAAATATGAAAAAACAATCAAACATAATTGCATTAATTACCTTTCTTGCAGGTTTTATTTTTCTGATATACGAAGTAAGTTGGAACAGGCATTTGGCATTAATCTTAGGCACTTCCGTAAAAGCCTCCACAATCATACTGTCGAGCTTCATGGCAGGGTTCGGATTGGGGGCAATAGCAATAGGCAAAAAAGCACAAAAAATTAGTGCAAATTATAAATTGCTGTCAGCACTTTTCCTGGGTTTAGCCGTCATTAATTCACTGAATTACAGCATTATAACTAACCTGCCGACAACTCTGACAAAACTCAATCTGTCATTAATTACCACCGATATATTACTGCACTCCACAGTCGTTATACTGCTGGCGATACCCGCATTTATAATGGGCGGTGTGATACCCGTAATAAGCAAAATCATAATAAATAACAACTCGGAAATAGCCGTAAAACTCGGCAAAATATACGCCTTGGAAACACTCGGAAGCACAGTCGGCGGACTTACCACCGGCTTCATTTTATTAAAATATTTAGGGCAATTTCAAACCACCATATCGGTCTCAGTTTTAAGCCTGCTTATTGCCGTTTATGCTTTTTTTGCAAAACAAAAAACCTCGTCAAACGCATCGTCAAATACCTCACAAATAAAACCACAAATAAAGTCGCAACTAAAATCTAAGAGTAATTTGCACAACTCAAAAAATGGCAAATCGCAGGGCAAGCAAATCGCCTCAAATAACGATTTATCGGCACGCCAAACAGCCAAACTTGCCACCTTTATAATAGGCTTTGCAATGCTGGCAATGCAAATATTATGGATACGAGTTATGCGAACATATTTCCCGAATACCTCCTACTCTTTCGCCATAATAGCCGGCTCGGTGATAGTGGCATATTACATTGGAAGCAAAATTTTTGAACGCAAAATAGAAGTTTTTAAAGACCATAAAAAACTGATTATAAGAATCTTAATCTTGTTTAGCATAGCCATTGCAATAGGGCTTCCGCTATTGGTTTATTTCCCGGAATTGTTTATGTTTCCGTTTATGCAAATGGGAGGCAACCACTTCTTCCGCCTGCTGGTAATCCCCGCAATCGCATCCGCATTGATAATAATTCCGCCGGGGATATTGTCGGGTTTTGCGTTCCCCTTGGCATGCAAAATGAACTCCGACAAAGCCCAAGACATCAGCCAAAGTTTAGGCAATACCATGATGATAAATACCATCGGTGCGGCTTTGGGGCCTTTGGTTTCGGCATTTATTTTGATACCTGTTTTCGGCATCGGAAAATCAATATTGGTGCTTTTGATTTTGTTGATTAGCTCCACTATTTTCATCTTAAAGAAGTTTCTGAAAGAAGAAAAATCGAGCTTCACAGTCGGCAGTCTCATTGGGACGAATTTGATTTTACTGGTGTCGATTATAGCCGTGAAAGAGATACAATTTTTACCGCCTTCCGTAAAAAAATTAGACAAAAAAATAATAGAATACGACGAGACAAGGGAGGGGACGATTATAATATCACAAGAAAAAAACAAGGGGGTGTTCGGCAAAACCACCTTTATAAATAATAGTGCCGTGATAGGCTCAAACTTCGAGTCGATAAAAGCCGTGAAGATGATTGGGCATCTGCCTTTTTTCAGCAATCTGAAATGCGAAAATGCGTTGGTCATAGGGTTTGGAATTGGGGTTACTACGTCGGCTATTGCATCGCACCCCGAAGTGCAAAATATTGATTGCGTGGAGATGATTCCCGGCTTAATGAAAACGGCTTATCATTACAGCGACTTCAATAACAACGTGCAAAACAGCACCAAGATAAACGCCATTACGCAAGATGGCAGGTATTATCTTCAAACCACCAACAAAAAATATGACCTTATATCTTGCGACCCGACGCACCCCGTGTTGGGTTCGGGAAATTTATATACCAAGGAGTATTTCGAGCAATGCCTCGCACATCTGACACCCAACGGCATGGTGTCGCAATATCTGCCGATACACAAATTGAGGCAGGAGGATTTGCTGGGGATAATAAAAACTTTCAACTCGGTGTTTCCGAATACGTGGCTGTGGATTGGGCAATATCATGCAATTTTAATGGCATCAAAATCAACCGATAAAATAGATTTTGGCACGTGGAAAAGCAAAATCGCTCAAATGCCAAAAGATGATTTCTTTTATTTTGAGCCGTACAATCTGGCAACGGCGATTATTTACGACAAGGCGATGATGTCACAGGTAACCAAAGACATGCAAATCAACACCGACGACAAATCGTATACCGAGTTTTTTAATTTTAATTGCTTTGATGCCGAAAACCTGAGTGGTAATTTCAAGTATCTGCAACAGACAAAAATATTGCCCGACAAGGTGTTTGTAAACATCAGTGACAGAGCAAGATTAATGCGGTTTGTGGCGGGCAATGACAAGATGGCAAGAAGCATATATTGGATGTTGCAAAAGAACAATCAGAATGCCTTTTTGCTGATGCAAGAGGCTGTTGCCCTAAACCCCGAAAATTTAGAAAACCGATTTCTGCTGAAATTGTACTACGGAAATAAAAAATAGCTAACAAAGTTATATTAGAAATAATATACTATATTTGCAACTATATTAATAATTAAATTCAATAATCATGAAAAAAATACCAATTTCGATTTTGATGCTATTCCTGATTTTTTCAATAGGAAAGGCTCAAAAATTTCAAGAAGTTAAGCTCAAAGCTGAACGCAACAATGTTCAGGTGAAACAAAACAGAGCTAACGGCTTTACGATAGAATGTTCTTTATCAGACATTAAGTTTAATCGTACCATTAAAAACAACCGGGAGTTTATCTCAATATACAACCCAATCCTGCTCAAAACATTCAACGAAGGATACCCAAACATTCCCGTAATAACAAAACTTATAGAAGTGCCACAAGATGCAACCGTGGAATTTGAAGTGAAAAGTTTTGACGAACAAATCATAAACCTCAACGACCTAAGCATACAATCGCAGGTAATACCCGCATCACGCTCGGTGTCAAAAAGCGAAAGCTCAGTGCCGTTCGTACTAAATGAAGAGGTATATAACACTGACGACTATTTCAATAAAGACATAGTGAAATTTGAAAACCAAGGACAAATGAGAGATATTCGCCTGGGAACTGTAACCATAAACCCAATACAGTACAATCCCGTAAGAAACTCTCTTAGAATACTAAACAACCTTGTGATAAGCGTAAAATTCAAAAATGCAAACTTTGCAAAAACAAACGCACTAAAACGCAAATACTCATCGCCTTACTTCAACAAAGCATTGGCAAGCCAAGTTATTAACTTCAACTCGGAAAAAAGAGAACTTATATCACAAAGCCCTGCTCACTTAGTGATAGTATCGCCCAAATTATTTAAACAAGAATTAGCCCCATTCGTAAAATGGAAAAGACAAAAAGGCTTTAAAGTTACAGAAGCATACTTAGAAGACTTCATAACTTTCAAAGGCGACGAAAGAAGCAAACGACAAGAAATAAAAACCTATCTGCAAACTATCTACACAGGCGACAACCCCATGAGCTTCGTACTTTTAGTGGGCGACGTTGAGCAAATACCCGCCTGGCCGGGTACAGGGGAACACATCACCGACCTAAGATACTTTACCTACACAGGCAACGATGACATACCCGAAGTGCTATACGGCAGATTTTCAGCCAAAACAATACAACACCTAAAACCACAAGTGGAAAAAACCATAATGTATGAAAAATACCAAATGGAAGACCCCTCATATCTCGAAAACGTCCTACTCATAGCAGGGCAAGACGATACCAATGAAATGCTATACGGCAACGGAGCAATGAGATACATAGCAAACAACTACGCCATAGAAGCAAACGGAATTAAAAAACACCTTTTTCTACAAGACCCCACTCCACCGGAAACAAACGAAACTATAAGCAAAAAAATACCACAAATAATAAACCAAGGAGTAGCAATAGCAAACTACACCGCACACTGTAACCCCGAAGGTTGGGCTGAACCAAAATTTGAAGTAGACCAAGTTCACAACTCTATCTCAAACGACCAGAAATACGGATTATGGATTGGCAACTGCTGTCTATCAGTTAAATTTGACGTAGACGAATGCTTCGGCGAAGCAGCCCTAAGAAAAGCCAACGGAGGTGCTATTGGCGACATAGGTGGCTCTAACTCAACTTATTGGGACGAAGACTACTGGTGGGCAGTAGGCAACGGAACTCCTGTTGCAAACCCCGTATACGAAGACTTCGGAACAGGTGCTTACGACGCAACTTTCCACACAAAAGCAAACGAAGCAAACGACATCTCAAAATGGGTTACAACACAATCGCAAATGCTATTGGCAGGAAACATGTCAATACAATCAACAAACTCAAGCAGAAAAAAATACTACTGGGAAATATACCACCTAATGGGAGACCCCACTCTATCGCCATACCTCAGAGTACCTGATAAAATGACAGTTACAATATCACCACAATCACTCCTAATAGGTACACAAATAATAACAGTAAACTCAGCACCATACACTTGCGTAGCTTTATCGAAAGACGGAAACCTAATAAAAACAGCATACTCTGACGAAAATGGTGTTGCCGAATTAAACTTAGAAGGCATAACTCTTGAAGTGGGAACTGCCGACCTGGTAATAACAGGGCAAAACAAACAACCCCACATAGAGCAATTTCAAATAACTCCGGCAAATCAACCATACGTTGCTCTTAAAGAATTTACCACCGACAAAGCTCCCGATTACGATGAAACCGTAAACATAAATGTAACACTACAAAACATAGCAAACGCAGGACACAACGCAAAAAATGTAGTAGCAAATCTAACTACCGACGACCAATTTGTCGAAATAATCAAAGGCTCACAAGATTACGGAAAAATTGCAAGCAATACCGAAAAAAACATCGACAACGCATTTACAATAAAAATTAAAAATAATATACCCGACCAACATGTAATATACCTAAATTTAAAGGCTAGCGGAGAAGACGACACAGGCAAAAAAGAAAGCTACAACTGGTTATCAAAATTCAGAATAACTGCAAACGCTCCGAAAATTAAAATCGAAAAACTCGTAATTACCAATGACGACGACGACTCGGGAATCTTAGACAAAGGCGAAACCTGTAAAGTAAACTTCGACGTAACAAACACAGGGCATGCCGATGCCGTTTTCTCAACATCATTGGTTAAAGTTGATGACCCTGAAAACTATATTACACTCGGTGCTGTAACTCAATTTCAAAACGTTACAATAGAAAAAAACAACACCCACAAATTCACATTCGAGGGCATAAAAGCCAAAGACAATGCAGGCGAAGGCAAACCCGTTACTCTAAAACTAACAGTGAGTGCCGGTAGCAACAATCAATACCAAAAAATCAGTCAGCAAGATATTGTGATAGGTGAAGTACCAATATTTATAATGGGCGAAAATGCAGAAAACGTAATAGCAACTTGTGTTGGTAAATTTTATGATGCGGGAGGTCCATCAGGAAATTACTCAATCAGTCAAAATCAAATCATAACCTTCAAACCAAACGGCGAAAACAAGTTTATAAAAATAGACTTTACAAAATTCAAAACCGAAGTAATATACGATAAATTGAGAATCTACAAAGGGCTTAATACCGACGGAGTTTTAGTAGGAACATACTCAGGAGAACAAGTCCCACCCTCAGTAATATCCCCCAAAGGTATTACAATAAACTTTATAAGCGACAACTCGGGAACAGAAGCAGGCTGGGAAGCAGAATTATCATGCTACGTGCCTGACCAAGTACCCGAATGTGCAACAAGCCCCACTCCTTCTCATGAAGCCGAAAATGTATATCCCGAAAAACTAACATGGCAAGGCGACGATAATAATACCCAAACATACGAATTATATATTGGAACTGATGAAGACCCATTCAAAAACGAACCTGTAATACTTGACAACAACACATATACTTTGCCTTCAAGTTTAGAACCTATGACAACTTATTACTGGGCAGTAATACCTAAAAACTTCTTGGGCGAAAGCAACCACGATTGCATCAAAGTATGGAAATTTACAACAGGTGTAAAAATAGTTGAATTTGAAGCCGGAGAATTTGCCGTTTGCGACGTTGAATTTTACGACAAAGGAGGACCTTTTGAAGACTATCCTGCAAACTGCAACAACGAAAAAATGACCTTACTACCGGAAGAAGAAAACGCATTACTAAAAATCAAATTCATTGATTTCCTTACAGAAGCCCCAAGCGGGAGCTTCCCGGGCGACTACCTTTTGGTATACGACGGCAAAGACACCACAGGTTTAGAGCCTATAAAACTTGGCGGAAAATACAAAAATCTTCCCGAAGAGTTTAAAGAAGGCGTAAAAGCCACTAACCCCGACGGTGCTTTCACATTTGTATTCTACTCAGATGCCTCGTTCAAAAAGAAAGGTTGGAAAGCACTAGTAACCTGCGAATCCGGTTATGATGCTTACACAGTTACCTTTAAAGTATCTGATGCAGAAGGCAATGGCATAAAAGATGCTAAGATAGATTTCAACAACAAATCGCGAAAGACCAATAAAGACGGTCTTGCAAAATTCAATAATTGCATTGGCACAGATATGGCGTACACCGTAAAGCAAGAAAATTACGAAGATTTTGAAGGAGTTATAAACGTTGATAACCATGTGGAAGTGAAAGTAACAATGGATAAAATCCCAAGCGGTGTTAATGACCTTAATTCGTATATCAACATAGTGCCAAACCCCAATAACGGCATATTTACGATTAATCGCAGCGACCTAAATACCAAAGATGCTTTTGTTGAGATATACTCGGTGGGCGGCAAGCTGATTTTAAGAAAAGAGCTTAAAAACAACAACGAGGAAATAAATCTTGGCGAAAATGCAAAAGGTATTTACTTCATAAAAATCCTATCGGAACAACAAGTCTACAACTCAAAATTAATAGTTGAATAGGCTGATTTCTGAAACAAATTTAAGCGTCCGAGAAGCAATTTTCGGACGTTTTTTTGTAACAATTCCCTCTTGGAGAAGAGGTAATTGTATGTTTGTAGAGACGCCCTAATAGGACGTCTCTACAACTAATAAAATCATTGATAATCAAGCAGGTAGAGACGCAATTAATTGCGTCTCTACGATTATTTATACAAATGCAAAAAAGACCTGAACAGATTTTTAAAATCTGTCAGGTCTAATTTACCTTTTAATTTTTACCTTTTAACTCGTAATTCGTAATTCGTAATTTTTAATTCGTAATCCATCACTTATACCAGCTTGCATACATCAGATAATTATTTGAGATTTTCTCAATCATCTCCCTTGTCTGCTCAGGATTTACCTCCTTAACCTTAACGGCAGGCACACCGGCGTATATGCTGTTGGGTTCAATTATTGTACCTGTCTTAACCAGAGCGTTGGCGGCGATAATACTATTTTCGCCCACCTCAACAAAATCCAAAACCGTAGCCCCAATGCCCACAAGAATATTGTCGCCGAGCTTCGCCCCATGCACCACCGCGTTATGCCCTATGGACACATTATTGCCGATTTCAATCACCGATTTTTTGTAAAGCGTATGCAACACCGCACCGTCTTGCACATTCACCTTATTGCCCATGCGTATCGAATTCACATCGCCCCGCACCACGGCATTAAACCAAAAACTGCAATCATCGCCCGCTATTACATCGCCGACTATCACTGCCCCTTCCGCAAAGAAACAATTATTGCCAAATTTTGGGGTAAAACCCCTCACTGTTTTTATATATGACATCTTTATTTCGTAAATTTTAATGTATTAACCATCGCTTCTAATTCTCTGATAAAGAAACGCTTATCCTGTCTTCCGGCATATACGAATACATCCACTGTTACTATGCGATTTCGAGGTTTATCAACTATCGAATAATTGATAAAAGGACCGCCCATAAAGCCTCCTTCCACACGCCATAATCCCCTCACTTCGGCACAAAAATTACCATTTAACTTGCGAGTTGAGTAGATTGGCATTATCCTTTTTTCGCTCGTCATAAATGATGTTTCGGGGTTGGGACCCGGCACGTGCAACATGCTCACCGAGTCTCGCACTTCAATAATTCTATTCAGCGACAACTGAGATTTCTTTTTATATTTATCCGTCCAGATTAGTATCACCTGCGATAATTTTGGCGTTTCGTTTCGTACCCAAATGAAGTTTTCTTGCTCTTTGTCGATGTAAAAATGCTTTGGAATTACCATGTCGATATTGAATTTTTCCCTCAACTTCGACATCACTCTTTTATTTGGCGTATTGTAATATGATTTCGCCAACCTTTTCAGCGTCTCTTTTTCAAAGGCAGATGTTATTGCCTTGCCGTTTTTGCTTATTAAATTTATAAGGTCTTTTTTCGTGTGAGCCTTTGCCGTAATCACAAGTTGAGGCTTAGCCCATTTGTCGTATTCTTTTTTTACCCCTGTTTCATTAAACTCTTTTGACACCTTGGCTATCAATATGTTACGACTTCTTTTTGTTGTTTTCACTAATGAAGCCGGTGGCATTTGCACCAATCTGAATTTCGGCTCTGATTGAGGCAATAATTCATATTCGGCTTGCAAATAATTTTTAATTGTGTCGCCGATTTCGCTCTGCCATAAATCCTCATTTACTATGGTTAATATATCGCCGGGCGAGCCTACTGCATTGTATTTGAACACTTTATTACTGTCATTTTCGGTGCAAGAAAACAAGCACGCCGATACTAATACCAATATTAATGCTTTGGGGATTAAATTCATATTTTTTTAAGATTTAAATAAGTTCATCAAACAAATTTAATTTATTTTTTTTAGAATGACAATTTTTGTTTAACAAAAAAATATTAAGTTTGCTGAAAAAAACGATTATGCGAAAAACAATTTACATTTCATTACTTTTAATTTCGATGCTCAGCATCAAAACCTATGCACAGAAACGTGTAGTAACTGTTGATTTTGAATCAAATTCATTCGTAAATAACCCCACCATTCCCTATAATGAGTCGTTTATTATTGAAGGACAATTAGGTGAAAATATTGAATACGTCGACGTATTTATCCACAACGAAGGTTCTAAAAAGAGCTTTTATAAAACCTCGTGGAATAGAATACCTCAAAACCAAGGTCATACTTTTAAAGTCTTGATACCCTCAATATTAAGTCCTAATTCTAAATATGATTTTGAAATAATTACTTACGAAAAAGTAACGGTAGCCCAAAAAAGAAAACTTCTTGAAAGCCTCAGAAAACGCATCTCATTTTATATCAGCAATTCGTTGCATTACGACGGCAAAGGCATCGTTATGGAAAACCCCAAGAAAGTTTATAACGGTTTGCGAGAAATGATTGATGAAGCAATGAGCTATCAAGTATCTAAAAATGAAGTAGTTTGCAATGCTCCGTCGAAATTGATTTTGAACGAATTTAAGAAAGAGAAAAATTTTAAATTCAAAAAATACATGAAAAATTCCGACGATGAAAAATCAAACGAAAATATAAAAAAACTTGTAAGTCAAAAAGTTAAAAGAATAACCAACATGATTTTGGGTGAAATTACACCTTTTATAAATACCCAGCTGGCACAACAATATCGAGTGGCACATGTTAAAGCCATAAAAACCGACAAAGACAGATTTACATTACCCATAAACGTAGGCATGTACGCATGGAACAAAACCGCCGACATAAACAATGTAGAACTTAAAAGCACCGACTTCACTCTTGGAGCAGGCATCACTTTGCCACTCATGAAAAATATCTCATCCGACAAAAAATGGTTAGGCTCGTTAGGAATTTCAACCGGCGTATTATTCTCGCCCATAAAAGATGCCAAAGGAGTAGAATTTGTAACTCCGGGAATTGAATTACCCGCATATTTGGCTTTGGGAGTGAAATTTTTTAAAGTCGTAAGAGTAAACGCAGGAGCTTTGATAGTAGGCGAGAAAGGCGATAATAATATAGGTGGATTATCAATTGTGCCAACCATCGGATTGGCTTTAGAATTAGATTTATGGTTGGGTATAAAAAAATAATATATTTATTTGCAGTAATATTTTTTGCTTCGTGTAATGTAAATAATTACAACCCAAATGTCAAACTTTACGAATCAGACAGCATGGAGGTAGTATTTATTGATACTATGCAATTAGATAGTAATCAAGTAGATACGACTAAAATTTACATTACACAAATTGACACTGCAACAGAAAAGCAATTAGACTTTGATGACATTCTATCAGAGTACGACACGTCTGCAAACTACTTGACAATCGACACCTTCAATAACGAAATAGTTTTGGTAAGCGATACGGCAACAGTTGAAGATACCACTTGGAACGAATTATTGGAAATCGAAGACACCGACTCAATAGCATCGGTCGTGGCAGAGGCTGACAGCATTAAAGCCGATGAAAACAAGCCCTCGCAAAATGATACTACTTTGCAGGCTATATATTCCGAATTGCAGAAATTAAGAGAAATTATTGAAAGCAAATCTAATGCTCCGGCAAAACCCGAAGAGCAAATTGCCATACAGCAAGACAGCTTACAACATGTTGCTCCCGTACAATATCCTAAAACACAGGATACTACACATGTGGCAAAATCGGATTATGCGGTTGAAAACAAAACTGAACCGCAAGACAGCTTGCAACATATTGCTCCCGTGCAATATCCTAAAATACAGGATACTACGCATGTGGCAAAATCGGACTATGTGGTTGAAAACAAACCTGAACCGCAAGCCAATAATATGCCACCGAAGACTATCATAAAAAGGGATACGGTGTATGTTATGAAAGAGAAAATTGTATATCGTGATGTAAATCCGACAAATCAAATGCCGGCATCAAACAATAATGCGGCGGTGGTTGCCAATAATCCAACACCTGCAAAATCGAAAACTGATACTCTCGTAATCAACCAAACCGTAACGCATGTCTACGAGCAACCTCCCCATGCAAACCTAAATACGGGTATTGTAATTTCACCCACGCCCCCAGAGGCAAAGAATGATACAGTCTTCATAACCAGGGAAGTAGCAGTGGTTGATAGTTCGATTAATAAAAACCAAATAGACAGTTTAAATCAAAAGTATCAAAGAGCAATAACCGAGAACACCTTTTTGCAAGACAGCATAAGGGTGTTGAAGAACAATAAGCCCGAACCCAAGGAAAAAATCGTAATAGAGCCTCGTATAAAATATGTCAATAATTATGACACCTTAAAGATAACGGCTCTTTACAGTTTAAACCAAGTAATTCCGAAAAACTTTCCGGATATAAAAGTTGAACTCAACAAAGTGGATACCACCCAAATAAAATCGGTATTGCTGAGCGGTTACACCGATATATCGGGTAGCTTTTTTTCAAACAAAAAAATAACCGCCAGAAGAATAGACAAAATAAAGCAACTGTTAATGGAGTACAATGTGAACGAGCAAGAAATCTTCATTCAAAACTTTGCAAATAAATACGCATCTAAAAAAGTTATCGACGCAGAACGAAAGGTAAACCTAAGAATTATACTAACAAAAAAACAAAATTCTAAGCGTTGATAAATATAAAAATATTGTAATCACTTTTTTATTATATCTTTGTCAAAACTTGAAAAATTTAAGAAAATGGAAAACACACCAAACACCCCAAAAGCTATATTCAGCCAAATGAGAAAACTCACAAAACCATATATGGACGAACGTGGTTTTCAATTATCAAATGCACAATTATTCTTATTCTTGAGCAATGCACCTGCGGCTCTTGCCATCGCAGGCGACGGCGAAGTTGATGAAACTGAAATCTCTGCGATAGAATATCTTGCAAAATCCATCAACGTAGATACCTCGGTATCACTTGAATTGCAAGAGCAAATGGCATTAGCCGGCGAACCTGATGACAACATCATCAACCAAGAATTTAACATAAGAGTAGGTGCTGAATTGCTATACCTTAGCCGAAATATTCAAAAATACGAAAAAGACTTAATCCAAGCCGTTAAAACAATGTTGCTTTTAGATGCTTCGTTAAAAAGTGCAATAAGCCAACTAATGGACATGGTAGTAGAAGACAACCTCAGCAAAAACAAAGAGGAAGAAACCAAAAAAATGAACAAAATAAAAACGGAAATCGGACTGATATAAGGTCTGCAAAATACTATCAAAACATAAAAAATGTACCCAAATTTAACTGAATTTTTCAAACAAGTATTTGGAGTAAATATCCCTTTGCCTGTTCAAACCTACGGATTGTTAGTAGCTTCCGCATTTCTCACAGGCATGTGGATATTGAAGTTGGAGCTTAAAAGAAAAGAAAAAGATAAGATATTTTCGCCCTACAAAACAACGGAAATGATAGGCGAAGGGGCTAAGATAAGCGAGCTAATCGGCAACGGAATATTAGGTTTCTTATTAGGTTTTAAAGTCGTTCCCGCGATAACCAATTATAGCGAGTTGGTCGCAAATCCGCAAGCCTTCATCCTATCATCAAGAGGGAGTATCTTAGGAGCATTGGTGGTTGCCGGCCTGATGGTATACCTTACCTATCGAAGCAAAAACAAGGAGAAATTAGACAAACCCAAAAAAGTCGAGAAAATAATACATCCGCACGAACTTTCGGGAAGCATATTGCTTGTGGCGGTTGTGTTCGGATTGCTCGGTGCTAAAATATTCCACAACTTGGAATACTTCGATGAGTTTTTACAACACCCATGGGAAAGCCTCGTATCATTCAGCGGACTTACATTTCTGGGAGGCTTGATAATCGGCGGATTAGCCGTTATTTTGTACCTCTCGAAATACAAATTCAACCTGTATCACATGCTTGACGTTGCCGCCGTGATAGTACCGATAGCCTATGCCGTAGGACGCCTCGGATGTCATATCTCAGGCGACGGATGTTGGGGAATCCCAAACACCAATCCCATTCCCGAATGGTTGGCATGGCTTCCCGACTGGCTCACAGCTTACAACTACCCCCATAACGTTGTGCGAGAAGGAGTGGAAATCTTAAACTGCACAGGCAAATACTGCCGACAATTAGCCGAGCCGGTTTATCCCACATCGCTCTATGAATCAATGAGTATGTTTGTTATTTTCGGAATACTTTGGAATTTAAGAAAAAAGATAAAAACACCCGGAAAACTGTTCAGTCTGTACCTCATTTTTGGCGGTATCGAAAGATTTTTAATAGAAAAAATAAGAGTAAATATTCCTTATAATATCTTAGGTTACGACATTACGCAGGCCGAAATAATATCATCATTAATGGTAATATTGGGTATTGTAGGAATAATATTAACAACCAAATATAAAGACAAAATATTAGCATCAGTAAACAAAAGCATACAAAAATAGACATCTAAATTAACGAGAATTCGATGCAATGGAGACGGGAGACGGAAGCCTTAACAACCTCACAATCAGCTTGTTGTTGGGTCGAGTTCACGCCAAATTAAATATTAGAGAAATTGGGAGTAACAGATTTAACAATCGGGAAAGAAGGAAAACTAATATTTAAGTTTGCAACTCCTATGCTAATCGGAAGTATATTCCAGCAATTATACAACATTGCCGACAGCATAGTGGTGGGCAATTATATAGGAAAAGAAGCATTATCGGCAGTGGGTGCTTCTTTCCCTATTTTTTACACCCTTATATCAATGATAATGGGAATAAGCTCCGGGGCGGCGACGATAGTCTCGCAATATTTCGGAGCAAAAAAAATTGACATGGTGCAAAAAGCCACCGACACCTTATTTATAACATTGCTGATGGCGAGTATATTGGTAATGTCCGCCGGTTTGTTCTTCATGGACAACATTTTCGCCCTTATAAAACTACCACCCGACGTTATCCCGGATGCCAAAATTTATTTAAGCATAACCTTAATCGGCGTTATTCCTGCGTTCGGCTACAACACCACGGCGGCATTATTGCGAAGCATTGGCGACTCAAAAACGCCTTTGTATTTTCTCATCATCTCAACCGTAACCAACATAATTTTAGACCTTATTTTCGTTCCGATATTAAAAATGGGCGTAGAGGGAGTGGCAATCGCAACGGTATTATCGCAAACGGGGGCATTCATTACAGGCATAATTTATATAAATAAAAAAATCAAAATAGTGAATTTGCGATTTCTCAAAATGCGATTTCACAAAAGCATATTCCTGAAAAGTTTAAAGATAGGACTTCCCACAGGCATGCAACAAATGTTTGTGGCACTGGGAATTACAGCCATATTTAGCATAGTAAATACATTCGGCACAGTGATAATAGCCGCTTATTCCGTTGCCACTCGCATCGGGTCGATAGCCATAATGCCTGCCATGAATTTGGGGCAAGCCTTGTCGTCGTTTACCGGGCAAAACATAGGAGCAGGTAAAATTTTTCGAGTAAAAAAAGGACTTTGGGCTACCATCAAAATCACTTCATTGCTCTCGCTCACTATAAGTTTAATCGTGATTTTCGGCAGTCGCTATTTCATGTCCTTTTTCACATCCGACGATGAAATTATAAACGCAGGCATGCACTACCTCAAAATAGAAGGCAGTTCTTATATCATTTTCGGTTTGATGTTCACCTTTATAGGCGTTTTCAGAGGGGCAGGCGACACCATTATTCCAATGTTCATATCGCTGTTTTCGCTATGGATTTTCAGATTGCCCTTATCATATTATTTGTCGGGCATCTATGGCGAAACAGGCATTTGGTATTCGATACCTTTGGCGTGGTTTGCCGGTTGTTTGTTCGCTTTTTTGTATTACCTAAGCGGAAAATGGAAGCAAAAAGCCATTATGTAACGCCTGCATTTTTGGCAATTTACCATTTGCCTTGAGCTCGCATAACTTGCTCTATGACATCTCGCACACATGCCTTACCACCCTCTCTATCAGATATATAGTGAGATACTCCATGTACTTCTTCCACTGCATCGGAGGGCGAAGTAGCCAAAGCAACTCGCTTCATTACGGGTATGTCGGGCAAATCGTCGCCCATGTATAATATGTCGTTTTCGGTTAAGTCGTGTTTTGCTAAAAAGTCATCAAAATCTATGCTTTTATTGCTTGAACTTAGGTATACGTCTTTCACGCCGAGAGCCTCAAATCTTATTCTTACCGATTGCGAATTGCCACCTGTTATAATGCCGATTTTGTAACCTGCACTTACCGCTCGTTTCACGGCAAAACCGTCTTTCACGTTCATGTGTCGCATCAAATCGCCGCCCACATGCAGTATCATAAGGTCGGAAAATACGCCGTCCACGTCAAATACAAATCCTTTTATGTCCTTTAATTTTTCCTTGAAATTGTCCATTTTATTTGTTTCAAAATGTTGCTGAATACTTGAACTCACAAAGGTATAAATCTTTTGGAGATGCGGTAATTCTTTTAGCAGATTTTTATGAGTAGTTAAAGTTTTTTTGTCATTTCTTACGGCAGGTCCTGTCTGACTTTTAGCAGGATTATTTGTCAAAGCCTTGTTTACGGTTTCTTCGATTAATGGTTTAAGTAACTCAAAATCAATATTATAATGTTGAGTTATTTCTTGTGCCAATAATAAATTAAAGTTCACAAAATTGCATGCAAACACCGCCGCCGGATGTAATTGCATACGTTGTTTTTCGGGCATTATAATAACCTTTGAACTGATTTTATCGGCTATATTTTTTAGTGTAATTTCATTAGATTTATTGTCGGCTTCGATGAATATCGGGATATTTTCAAAAGCAACATGCCTGTTTTTGCTGAATGTTTGAAGCGGATAAAATACCCCCGTGTTTTTGCTCAATGACTTTAAAATTTTGTGAGAAATACTACCTGCCGTGTGAACGCATAAAGCATCATTGATTATGTTTTTAAGCTCATTATTTTTGCACAAATCCTCTAATCCTTGGTCGTTTACCGAAAAGATATAAAGGTTGGCAGGCGGAATTTCAGCAATATCATTACCGAAATTTATGTTGTAAGGTTTTGCAACTTTTTCGGCTGAATTTATGTTTAGAGAATGTACATATATAAGGTGTATATCGGCATCGCAAAGAGCTTTGCATAAATGCGTTGCAAGATTTCCAGCACCTATCAGCACTATTTTGAATTTATCCATTTTGGGTTATTTTTATGTTTTTAAAAATTATAATATCTATATTTGCTTTTCGTTCAATAAACATAATGAACTTAATTGAATATTTAAAATAATATCTTAAAAAATGATTTTAGTAGGAGTTTTAGCAATCACTTTGGTGGCAATAGCAGTTTTAGGCTTGGGAGTAGGAATATTTTTTTCAAGCAAAAAGAAGTTTCCCAACACATCCGTAGGAGGCAATAAAGCCCTCAGAAAGAAAGGGATATACTGCCCCAAAAAAGAGCAAGCCATTATCGATAGAAATTACAAGGTAAAACGAATTAACACCGATTGTCAGGCATGCGATATGTAGTGAAATTTCAAAAATAAAAATAATGACACGCAAAATTTTATTAGCATTATTAATAATATCGCCCGTTATAGGTTTTTCGCAGATAGCAACAGGCATCAAATTAGTAGGTCTCAGTTTGCACCCTTTGGCGGGAAACGACTTACTGCTTCACAGCAACAAAATCGACGATGAGGGATATTTTACTTCCGAAATAGGAATAGCCTCAAACATCAGTCTGCCAATGTATTACAGGTTTAGATACGGCATCGAATTGCAAGCCATAAAGGACAGGTTTGGCGGATTAACCGCATCGGCAGGATTGAAAATATCATGGGTGGCATTGAAATATCGCAAGCATCAAATAATGGTGGGCGGAGGTCCTCGATTATATTTTTGGAAAGGCAGGGAATACCCCAACAATCATGATGATGACGAAAATTATAACGTCAATGATTCAAAGGCTCACAAAATAATGCCGATAACATTGCATGCTGAATATGTATATGAGGTGTCGAAAAAAATGCGAGTGCTGTTCGGCATAACGCAAGCACACCCCAAATCGTTGGCTTTTACCGCAGGAATCTACATAATATTGCCCGGCTTCAACGGCAAAGGTTGCAACTGTCCGGGATACAGAAATTGATAATTTAAAACTAACTCATAATGAAAATTTGTTTACTCGACGCAGATACTCTTGGAAATATCGACCTTAAAAAAATAGAACAATTCGGACAATTAACCGTCTACCACAATACCGAACCGGCAGAAACCGCAGAACGAATTAAAGACATGGACATAGTGATAACCAACAAAGTAGTTCTGAGTAAAGAGGCATTGTCGGCAACCAAAAAACTGAAACTTGTTTGCATCTCGGCAACGGGCTACAATAATGTAGACCTCGAAACTGCCAAGAAATTAAACATTGCGGTAACCAATGTAAAAGGATATTCCACTCATTCGGTGGCACAAACAGTATTTTCTTACATCTTACTGCACACCATGAATTTGCCCAAATACAATGAATATTCCAATTCGGAATGGCAAAAGTCAAAAATATTTACACATTTGGCATATCCAATAACCGAGCTGAACAAGAAAACTATGGGCGTAATAGGCTATGGCACAATCGGTAAGCAAACTGCCCAAATAGCCAAAGCATTTGGCATGAAGGTAATGATAGCTCAAAGCCTTAGAAATCCCAACACCGCAACCGACCGACACCCATTAAATGAAGTATTGGAAAAATCCGATTTCATATCAGTACATTTGCCATTAAGCAAGGAAACTGCCAACCTTATCACAATCAACGAACTCAAAAAAATGAAGCCGACTGCCTTTATCGTAAACACGGCACGCGGCGGAATTATCAACGAGCAAGACCTGCGAAACGCTTTGGAACAAAAAATAATTGCCGGTGCAGGGGTCGATGTGTTGTCGCAAGAACCACCCTCGCAAGGCAATCCGCTGATAAATGCTCCGAACATAATTTTAACCCCTCACATCGCTTGGACTTCAACCGAAAGTCGTCGAAAATTGCTGGACGGAGTGGTTGAAAACATACAAGAATTTATTGCAGGCAATATCTCTCAACGAGATTTATGCAATATAAATTAATGTGAGTTTGGCGTAAAAATCACAACATTCAATAAACATAATTGTTTGTTTATACATTACTTAGGTCGGCAGATTGAAGCACGAAGTATAGCCACTTCAAAACTTCGGTCTTCCGACCTTTTAATAAAAATTTGGTTTGAATTTTTTTAATCCCTATGTTTGTGCCAAATTTTTATGGGGTGCTTTACAGGCTGAGATTAGACCCTTTGAACCTGAAACAGATAATGCTGTCGTAGGAATAAAATTGCAAATTATATTTTTACTGCTCATTTTGTTTTTTAACAATTAGAGCAAAATTCATTTCCCTGTAATATCTTCATTAAAATTTAAACATTGAGTGTGTAGCACACAAAATGTTGTGGGTTTTGCATGTGCAAAATGCAAGCAGAGCAACAGTTTTTAAAGCTATATATTCAATGAAAATTAAATTTAATAACTTTTAAAAACTCAAATTAATTTCGTAATGAAGAACAACAACAAAATTCGTAAATTATTAATTTACACAGTATTGCAACTATTTGCAATATCAAGTTTTGCACAATTCAAAATCACGGGAACAGTAACCGATGAAGCAGGAAACACTCTTCCGGGTGCAACAATTACCATTCAAAATACCTATCTTGGTACAAATACCGATATCGCCGGTAACTACTCATTTACTAAACTTAAAGCAGGGCAATATCGAGTAAGAGCGTCGTACATAGGTTATGAAACTATGATGAAAACTGTAAATTTAGACGAAGACAAAAAGCTGGATTTTACCTTAAATTACACGCCTTATCTTACCGAAGAAATACTTGTGGAGGCGACTCGTGCGGGCAACAAAACCCCTATGGCTCTGAGCAATATCTCTAATGATGAGATTGAAAAAAACAACACAGGGCAAGATATTCCTTATCAATTAAACTTGTTGCCGTCGGTGGTTGTATCGTCGGAGGCGGGAGCCGGCATCGGTTACACCGGAATGCGAATAAGAGGTACTGATGCCACTCGCATCAATGTTACCGTGAATGGCATTCCTTTGAACGACTCTGAATCGCAAGGCGTATATTGGGTGAACATGCCCGATTTTTCTTCGTCGGTGGACGACATCCAAGTGCAACGCGGTGTGGGTACATCAACCAACGGTGCGGCGGCTTTCGGGGCAACCGTAAATTTCAAAACTCAAAATGTGAAATCAAAACCTTATGCCGAAATCGCAAGCACGGCGGGTTCGTTCAACACCTTTAAAAATACCTTTAAAGTGGGAACAGGTTTGATAAAAGATAAATTCAGCTTTGATGCAAGATATTCTACTCTTAACTCAGACGGCTTTGTTGATAGAGCTTTTTGCGACCACAAATCATTGTTTTTAAGCGGTAGTTATTACACCAAAAAAAGTTTCTTGAAATTGAATATCATACACGGCAACCAACACACGGGAATAAGCTGGTGGGGAAATCCTGACATGGACAAAAAAGGTCGCACATACAACCCCGCGGGCGAAGACCTTGATGATAACGGCAATGTGAAATATTATGATAATCAGACAGATAACTATGTACAAACTCATTACCAATTATTTTACTCGCTTGAACTTTTAGAAAATCTTAATTGGAATTCTGCCTTGCATTACACTCGTGGCGACGGATATTATGAGCAATACAAAGATAGAAATAATGAATTTGCTGACGAAGATGTTACCTATCCGTACTACGGATTGAAAGAGCCTATCTACAACAATGATACAATTTCTGAATCGGATTTTATTCGTCAAAAGAAAATGGCTAATGACTTTTATGGTTTCACAACTTCGTTGAAATACACCCAAGGTAATATCGACGCTGTGTTTGGCGGTGCTTGGAATAAATACGACGGCGACCATTTTGGCAATTTGCTATGGGCTGAATATGGCGGACTGGATAAAGATTATGAATGGTATCGCAACAACGGAACAAAAACAGATTTTAATATTTTTGCGAAATTAAACTACAACTTAAATTCTAAATTCAACATCTACGGCGATTTACAATATCGACACATCAATTATGAAATGTCGGGCAAAGATGACGACCTTGTTAATCTTGACCAAGACCATACATTCAATTTCTTCAACCCCAAAGTGGGCGTATACTACACCATAAACAACCGCAACAGCTTGTATGCTTCGATGGCAGTGGCAAATCGCGAGCCTACACGTTCCAACTTCAAAGAGGCAAAAGGCGACCCCAACGCTACCCCAAAAGCTGAACGTCTAATTGACTATGAATTAGGTTATAACTTCAAATCGCCTATGCTAACCGCCGGAGTTAATTTATACTTCATGAACTATAAAGACCAGCTTGTGCCAACGGGCGAAAAAAGTAGCGTAGGTTATGATATTATGACAAATGTTGAGAAAAGTTATCGTGCCGGTATCGAGCTTTTCGGCGGAATTAAAATATTGCCTAATTTGAGCTGGGATATGAATTTGACTTTAAGTCGCAACAGAATAAAAGACTTTGTTGCTTATGCTTCTTACTACGATGCGAGCTGGAATAAAGAGTTTAAATCCAGAAATTTGGGTGAGACCAATATAAGCTATTCGCCTGAAATAATTGGTGCAAGTTCAATAAATTACGAGGTGATAAAAAACCTAAACATCTCATTTATAAGTAAATATGTGGGCGAGCAATATTTTGATAATACATCAAGCGACGACAGAAAACTTGATGCTTATTTTGTGAATAACCTTAGATTAAGCTATTCCTTAAAAACTAAACTTGTGAAAGAAATAGGCTTTTATTTCCAAATCAATAATGTTTTCGACACAGAGTATGAAAACAATGCTTACGGCGGACATTGGTTTGAAGAAAACAAAGAGAAAACATGGTCATATTATTTTCCGCAAGCAGGAATCAACTTCTTAGGCGGAGTTAGTTTTAGATTTTAGTTAAATTGGAATATTGAAAAGTTAAAAATTCCCTTTACACAGTCCTGACAGGCTTCAAAACCCGGTCAGGGCTTTTTTTATGTCCTTATAATTTGTATATTTGGGGGTTGAAACTATCTGAAAATCAGAAACAAAAACTAATGGTTAAAATTATTAAATTCAAAAAAAGCAAGGTTTTATTGGGAATAGTTTTTTTTGCTGTGTATTTTGCAATAGCACTATATTTTGTACTTTATCCGGAAGGAATGATGGAGCATCTTCACTCAAACAATAAACAACTTGTACAAATTCCATTTTTTATAGCTTCAATTTTTCCTCTTTTGATATTGTATTCTTTTCTTAGAATTTTATTTAGAAAAAAAGCAATCATAATCACAAAGGATTATTTAATAGATAATTCGAAATATGAGGCATTAGGAAAAATAAAATGGGACGATATTACTAAAATTGAAAAACTAAAAAAAAGAAGCATCCAAATATTCTTAAATCGAACATCAATAAAAACAAGTCCTTTAAAAACATTTATACGATTTCTGACTAATTGGAAATACAAAGATAGCATCATAATTTCTGACGCATTAATTGATTGTAGCCGAGATGAACTATATAAAATAATAAAAGAACATATTTATAAATCTTGATTTTTGTTAGGGTTATTTATATGTTTGTATAGATGCAATGCGTTGCGTATATACAAATAATTCCCTCTTGGAGAAGAGGGTTAGGGAGATTGAAAAAACTATTTATTATTTTGTAATATGTTGAAAATCAATGTTTTTTTAGGGGGGATAAATCGTAGAGACGCGCTAATAGCACGTCTCTACATTATTGAATGTCAATTTTTACAAAAAATTATTAATATTTTAATCTAAATCAAGTTCGTGTTTTAGTTTGTTGAGGTTTTTATTTTTGTTGGCAAGAAATTCGTATTTGTCTTTTGTGGTGTATGGACGATTGTCGGTAAGGGCTTCATTTACTGTAATTAACATTTCCAGATTATTAACTTTCATCTCTTGCATCAAAAAATGTAACATCTTGGCTTTTAATGAATCCAGTTTGTCTTTTTGAAGTTTATTTGCCACCGACATATTTATAACTTTGCCGTCGTACTTGGGCAAATTCATTTTCAAAATGGTTTTGAGTCGCGGGGCTTTTGAAAATTGCCCTGCCAGATTGTTCCAAGCATCTGAGAAAATTTGCAAATCTGCCGTATTGCTTGATTGCTCTTGCTCAGCCGGTTTCTTTATCGGCGATAATTTTATACCGGAAGTTTTCAAGCCTTGCTTCTCGACCTTAGGCTTTGTAACTGATGGGGTTACAGATATTTTTTCCTGTGAGACAGGTGCAACCTTGGGAGTTGCATTTGCGGTTTGCACTTGCGATTGTGGTTGAGACTGAGACTGAGACTGAGGTTGAGGTGCATTCATTTTTGCCGTTATGTTGGCTAATTCCAAAAGGCATATCTCGGTCAATAACCGTTTATTATTGGCTGTTCGATAAGCCAAATCAGCGGTATTGGTAATCTTCAAGGCATTGAACAAAAACTGTGGGGTGCATTTCTGAGCTTGCTCTAAATACTTCTGTTTCACGGCTTCACCGGTTTCAAAAAGTTCTATTGTCTTGGGGGTTTTCACAACCAGCAAATCTCGTATGTGCGAACTCAGCCCCGTGATGAAATGATGGGCATCAAATCCTTTGGTTAAAATTTCATTGAAAATAATTAAACTCTCTTGATAATCGCCCTTTAAAAATGCGTCGATTAGAGTGAAATAATAGCGATAATCAAGGATGTTGAGGTTATCGATGGCGTTTTGAAATGTAATAGTTTTGCCTGAGAAGCTCACTATTTGGTCAAAGAATGAGAGTGCGTCTCGCATAGCACCATCTGCCTTTAAGGCAATGGCGTTTAAGGCTCTTTCATCGGCATCAATCCCCTCTTGTTCAGCTACATAAGCCAAGTGTTTGGCGGCATCGTCTACGGTAATTCTGTTGAAGTCAAAAATCTGACATCGCGACAATATCGTTGGGAGAATTTTGTGTTTTTCGGTGGTGGCAAGCACGAAAATTGCGTGTGGCGGCGGTTCTTCTAAGGTTTTGAGAAATGCGTTGAATGCCGCCGTCGATAGCATGTGTACCTCATCGATTATGTATATGCTGTGGCTGCCTATCTGGGGTGGCACTCGCACCTGCTCTATCAAAGTTCTGATGTCTTCAACGGAGTTGTTTGAGGCGGCATCAAGCTCGTGGATGTTGTATGAACAGCCGTCGTTGAATGCGTTGCATGATTCGCAATTATTGCATGCTTCATGGTCTTCGGTTATGTTTTGACAGTTTACTGTTTTAGCAAAAATTCTTGCACAGGTAGTTTTGCCCACTCCTCTGGGGCCGCAAAACAGATATGCGTGTGCGAGGTGATTTCCCGAGATGGAGTTTTTAAGTGTCTTAGTTATAGATAATTGCCCTACTACCGAGTGAAAGTTTTCGGGGCGATATTTTCTTGCTGATACAATAAAGTTGTCCATATATTTTTATTTTCAAGGCACAAATTTAATTGAATTTTGAGCATTTTCAATTTATTTTTTACTCCTTGATGTAAATAATTTGCTTTTAGTTGCGATGCTATTTTTTCTATTTTGCAATCATATTCGGGTAAATAATTTCATTAGCGTTTATGTCTTGCAATAATCGTTTTCCTAAAATGGTGTCGATTTCGCTCCATTTGAAACCATCGCCGGGCGACAACAAATGTATATCATTGATGGTTAAGATGTCGCCTTTTTTTAGTGATTTCAAAGTAGCAACCGACCTTTCTAATTTTTCTTTTGCACTTAGAACGCTGTCGCAAATAAACACATCTTTAACGCCCATTGAGAGTTCGGTATTTCGGATGTCTCGAACCATGCGTTCTATGCCGTCGATAGCCAATGAACCGGCTTGGTCTGTGCCTTTTAACTTTCTATCAAGTGTAATGTGTTTTTCTATTATTTTAGCACCCATTGCAACTGCGGCGACGGGGGTGGCAATGCCTATACTGTGGTCGGAATAACCTATTGTATAGTCTTTGTAGTTATCCATTAAAAATTTGATGGAGTTGAGATTAACGTTCTTATACTGAGTGGGATATTCCGATACGCAATGTAGTATGGATATGTTGGAATGGTGTTTGGTGATGATTTCCAAAGCATCGTCTAACTCTTTTACTCCGCCCATGCCCAGGGATAAAATAATTGGTATTTTGGTTTCTGCTAATGCACTTAATAGTGGCAAATTAGTCAAGTCGCGCGATGCTACTTTTAATTTGTCGGGGGTGAAATATTTTAGGATACTTAGGGTGCTAACGGCACACAATGTCTCTACAAAGTCTAAGTTCAAAGATTTTGCATACTTGTATACTTCAAAATGTTCTTCGTCTGACAGTTCAAGAAATGCTCTGTGTTCGCCGTATGTTTTGCCAAATGAGTTGCTGTTTAGATAGGGGCGTTTCATCTGGCTATCAGATAGTTCAAAGTTTAAATCGCGTTTGGTTAGTTTTACGGCATCCATTCCTTTTAGCTTTTCTCCAAACAGTTTATCAATAACAGGGCGTGCGGCTATCTCTACTAACAGCTTTGCTAAATCTACCGAACCATTATGGTTTTGTCCTATTTCGCCTATTATGTATGTCATATTTTTATAGTTTTTGTTACTTTATAATCTGTATTGTCCAGCAATTTTAAATAATTTTTCAATAGCATATTATCTACATCCGGTAGTTTTATAATTTTATTCTCAGGAATTAAGTCGTTTAAATCAATATTTTTAATAATATCTTGCAAGGTAATATCCTCAAAATTGTGTTTGTTTATTTGTGATATGAGTTTGATGCTTCTATCTAAATCTTCTTGATAATCAATTGATAAGTTAGAGTATTTTATTTTGTCGTTATGTGTTTTAATATTTATCACGCCTTTTTTTGCTTGGTTGTCGTTAATTACGAACCACGTTAAATATTCTGAATGCAGTGGATTTTCCATATTCAAATATAATTTCCACAGATACGATACCGAAAATAATTCAGCAGATATGCCAAAAGGAACATTGTTTACTCTAACATAATCCAAGTTGTTTTGTATAAGCATTTTTGTCATCTCATCTATTAAATAAGGGTCGGTAAAAAGATTGTCGCCTGTTACTCTAAAAATAGAGCCGCTTTGTTTCTCAAATGCTAAAGATAACATTCTGTCTAATACAGAAACAGGGTGTCCAATAAAACATTCCTTGTCGTTTTTTACGATTAAGTCTCTTAATTCTTTGTCTTCATCAAGTCCTGATGTTGCTAATACTATATTGTTTATTGTGGTGGTTTTGTTTAATCTATCTAATAGTTGTATTATTAAAGGTTTGCCATCAATTTGTTTTAAAACTTTCTTTTTCAGACGTGATGATTTTAATCTTGCTATCACAGCTATTGTAACATTATTTCTGTCAAAAGAATTAAATTGATGACTTATATAATCTGAGCTTCTATCGGAACGCAAAAAAGTATTGTCAGATAAATATTTTTTGTACATTATATCTCTGTAAAACAATTCATTTTTCACCGGGTGTTTTGCTCCATTGCCTAATACACGTTTGTGTAAATTAATATTATCCACTAATAATTTAAACTCCTCAGGTATTAATGATACTTGCCAGTCAAATCTATTGTGGTCTCGGTTTAAAGTAATGTGTTTTTCAATAAAAGACACTCCCTTTACTAATGCCATAGCCGGAATTGTTTTTGTGTCTAATGAATGGTCAGCAAACCCTACTTTGTAATTTGGGAAATATAATTTTAAATTGTCTATTGCATTTAATTGTAAGTCATCAATCTCTGTTGGATAATTACTAAATCCGTGCATTAAACAAATAATTTTATCTTTTAATATTTTTGTCGCAAATATAATATCTTGATATGTAGCACATTGTGTTTCTAATATGTATTCATAATCTTGCTCATACAATTGTTCTAAAAATAATTTATTTGTTATGTCAGTAGCGTGAATTTTGTACAATTTAAAATCATATTTTTGGCAAAATTCAAAAGACGGATAATCTAATATACAAGGTATAAGCGAAATATTATGTTCTACACAAAATTCAAAAAACACGTGAAAATCAGAAAATGAAATAGAGTGATTTTTATATAATTCATATTTTCCATAATTTTTTTCACAAAAAGCATCTACATCCATTATTTGAATTGTGAAATAATCTGCTCCTGCTTCTTTTGCTTTTAGAGCAA
>PDWI01001823.1_pt1 | contig 33186 bp, 23 predicted proteins | sample 1430891 | NCBI WGS metagenome assembly PDWI01 (sample SAMN01162508, study PRJNA174530) | Oral metagenome, whole genome shotgun sequencing project. | biome: Marine environment; feature: Marine mammal; material: Swab sample of the gingival sulcus; isolation source: swab sample of gingival sulcus... | reverse complement strand
TTCAAGTCGTCTCAATACTTACGTGATTGGACACTTTATGGGCAGTCCTAGTAGTTAAAATTCGGTCTGCCTTTATATTATTTCAGCCTCGCTATTTACTGAAAATCTGTATTTCTATTTCTGTGTACATAGGCATAATCCCTCGTCTATTCGTTCAACCTAATATAAAAACATATAACGTCACAGTATAGCCACGAAACAGTATATATCTTATTGTATAAAATTTAAAAAAAATACAACATTTTTTTCGAGGTGTTTATATATTGTGAATAAATAAAGACTTATATTAGAAAGTAAAGAAATGTTTTTTATGTTAAAAATGATAATAAATGCCCCATTTCGATAATGGGGCATTTGTAAAAAGAGGGAGAATTAGTTTTTACAGTATGAACATAGCGTTATCCAGTTCATGCGATAATAGGATACTTATTTTAAAACATATTTATTGATTATCTCATTACCAAAATTTTATTCGGTAAATCTCCGGCGTTTACAAAACGTGCAAGTGATTTAATCATGTCTTTTGAAACAGTTTCGCCCCGTGCTGCGATGAGCATTCCATATTTAGTTCTGTAATCTTCTGCGAGAATCATTCCTGGTTCGATATGAGTGTAAGCCACACGAACAACCTGTTTTTCTCCTATATGTTTTCTTTCGTTTTCGATTACGTGTATAAAACTATCGACTACATTTTTATCGTACAGTTGGTCTGATTTCTTTCGTAGATATTCAATTGCAGATTTATACTTTTGATGTGTAGATGATAGATAAACACTTGTACTACTATAATTTGAGTTCGAAGCGGCAGTTGCTTGCTTACGTGGTAGTTTGTAAACCGCATTATGGAAATAATCAATGACACCGATAATCTTCGCTCCATCGAGAATATCAGGAGCTTTCAAATGTCGGGGAAATCCTGTACCATCTAATCTTTCGTGATGCTGATACACAATTGAAGCAATCCTTCGAAAATCGGAATTTTCAATAAGGATATTATATCCAAGTTCAGGGTGCATGAGATACAGTTTCTGTTCATTACCTGTCATTTCGGCAGGATGTTTAAAAAGTGTTGTATCGGGAAAACCGACTTTTCCGATGTCGTGAAGCAACGAAGCTATTTTTGTTTCCATTACTTCTCTTCTCGGCAATCCGAGTTCCATAGCAACAGCCTCCGCTTTTTCTGAAATATAACGGGAGTGGCTCCCCTCGTAATAACGCTCTGTGTGCATTATGAGCGTATTTAACATCTGTGTTGTCGAATAGAAACTTTGTGCTAATTTCGTTGTCAAGGTATCTACTTTTTGTACTAGCTCTTCCATGTTTTTCCACATATCGAATAGAAAATATATTCTATCCGAGAAAATATCCGTAAATTTGAATTTAACTACGATGCAAAATTAATAAAAAGGATTGAATTATGCAAGAAATTAAAAAAATTGGTATCATAACAAGTGGTGGAGATTGTGGTGGTTTGAATGCTGTGGTAAAGTCCGCAATCCAAACTGCTCACTCTCAAAACATAATTCCTTATATCATTCCTAACGGTTATGCAGGTTTGTATAACTTATTAGATGTTGCTCCTATTGAAATAAAACCCGAGCGTGCAGACTATATCAAAGCTGGTTTGGCCGGAAGCGAAGCCGGGCACTCACGAGTAAAAATAAAAAAAATTAAAGACGAAAATAAATACAATAGAATAAAAGAAGGACTTTGCAAACACGGAATAGATGCACTAATTATTGCCGGTGGTGATGATACAGGTTCCGTTGTTGTGGATTTGATTGAGCAGGGTATCAAATGTATTCACTGTCCGAAAACAATGGATTTGGATTTGCAGACATATTCTGTCGGAGGCGATTCAACAATCAATAAAATTGCAGATTTCGTGAATGATTTACGCACTACTGCTACTACTCATAATCGTGCTTTGGTAGTAGAGGTTTTCGGTCGTTATGCCGGTCATACTGCTTTCAGAGGGGGCATAGGTGCTGATGCGGATTGTATTCTTATTCCTGAAATCGGTGTGGATTACGATGAAGTATATAAGCATTTCAAGGAAACCTATATTTCTCGTTTGAAAAATAATGATGTTCGTGCGTCTAACTATTTGATTGTAGCAGCCGAAGGAGTAACCGATAAAGATGGTAAGCACTTCAGTGATTCTTCCGCTGGAACTGATGCGTTCGGACACGTCAGACTTTCGGGGGTAGCACAATTTATCCGCAAGGAATTGGAACGCCGAATGAAGGCTGACGAAGAATGGAAAGAAATTTGGAAAGAAGAGGGTATGTTCGTTGAAGCAATCTATGAAGGTCCTGAAATTCGTGAAGTAACTCCGGGGCATCTAGTGCGTTGCGGAAAAGCAAGTGCTTACGATGTAAGCTACGGTAAGCAAATCGGTGCCGGTGCAGTTTATCTCTTGCTAAACGGAATCGACGGAGTAACAGCAGCGGGTTTCCAAGCCGGAGAATTGAGATATATCCCAACAAAAGATGCTATTATTGAACGTCATGTTGATACTAACGAAGTGGCAATTTATGAAAACATGGGAGTATGTTTCGGGCGTGCGAAAGAAACCTACATACCAAAATTTAAGAAAATCGAAGGTAGTGTTGAGAGATACCTGTAAAAATTGAAAATGTTTTTTACGTAATTTAGATGGACTTCACCACCGGGGCGAAGTCCATTTTAGATTTTATAATCTAATTTTATAATCCGGCTTCTTTTGCCTTGTCCCAAATAGCATCCATTTCTTCGAGGCTTATATCATCGAATTTTTTACCTTGAGCGTGTACTTCTTTTTCGATAAATTGGAAGCGTTTTGTGAATTTATTGTTAGTCAGTTGTAGAGCTTCTTCGGCTATTAAATCCTCATGTCTGCCGGCATTTACGAGTGCGAAGAGAATATCGCCAAATTCTTTTCTTGCGTTTTCTTTATCTTTGTTTTCAAGTTCCGCTTTAAATTCTTCGATTTCCTCGAATACTTTCGCCCAGACATCTTCTTTGTTATCCCAATCAAATCCGACACGTGAGACCTTATGCTGAATACGTTCGGCTCTTAGAAGTTGGGGCATACTTTTGGGAACTCCTTCCAAGATAGATTTTGTTCCCTCTTTCATTTTCAGGGCTTCCCAGTTATCTAAAACTTCATTTTCATCTTTGACTTTTACGTCGCTGAAAACGTGCGGGTGTCGGTGAATCATTTTATTGCACTCGTTATCAATGACTTTCGCCATATCGAATGCACCACGTTCTTCTGCAATAATTGAATGCAGTACGATATGCAACAGCAAATCCCCTAATTCCTTGGAAAAACCTGCATCGTTCTTATTATATATGTCATCAATACATTCGTAAACTTCCTCAATCATCAGTTGTGCGATTGATTCATTTGTTTGTTTTGCATCCCAAGGACACAGCTTGCGAAGAGCTTGTACAATCTGATAAAATCTTTCAAATTGTTGAGTTGGATTATTTTTGTCTTTTATTTCAGGAGGTGTCATCTTTATCTCTTAAATTCAATATATGTATAAAAATAAAAAACCGGCTCATTATAAGTATTGAGTCCGGTATTTTAAACGATTACAATTTTTTTTTATTCGGTAATAATACCATTATCTAATAATGATGTCATTAGCAATGATTTTGTTTGGTCTGCCATTGGAATCATCGGTAAGCGGAATATTTCTTCGCATAGTCCCATCTTCGCTAAAGCAGTTTTCACCGGAATTGGATTGGTTTCAATAAAGTTGATTTGCATCAATTCCAAAAGTTCTTTGTTGATTTCTCTTGCTTTAACAATATCATTATTCAATAGTGTGTCAATCAAAAGTTTCATTTTTTCAGGTGCATAGTTAGACAGAACGGATATAGTTCCTTTCGCACCGGCAGCCATCATCGGCAATGTCAAAGCGTCATCACCTGAAAATACTTCAAATCCTTCAGGAGCATATTGTATAATTGACATGACCTGTTCTAAATCGCCACTTGCTTCTTTTGTTCCGATAATGTTTTCGCATTCTTCTGCTAATTTAATTTGTGTTTCAGGATGAATATTCACACCGGAGCGTCCTGGTATATTATAAATGATAATAGGCATATCAGATGATTCGGCGATAGCACGATAATGCTCAAATATTCCCATCTGTGACGGCTTATTGTAGTAAGGTGCTACAACCAGTGCAGCAGCACAGCCATGTTCTTTTGCCAAGAGTGTCATGTCGATTGAAGAGATGGTATCATAACTTCCCGTCCCGGCGATTATTGGTATTCTTCCTGCTGAATATTCTACAGCCTGAATAAAAATAGACAATTTCTCTTTTGCGGTGAGAGTTGGTGCCTCACCTGTTGAGCCGCATACAACTATCGCATCGGCTCCACCCTCAATCTGAAAATCAATTAGTTTTTTCAATGAGTCGTAGTCAATAGACAAATCTTCCTTAAACGGTGTTATTAACGCTGTAGTTAAACCTTGTAGAGATTGCATAGGCTCCCCCGCATTCCTTAATTCTATAATTAGCTATATAAAAAAACTAAATTACTAAAAAAAATGCAAATAGCCAAAAAATGTTTGTATTATTTTTACACATTGTTTCATATAGTGTTATTTAGTGGATAAAATATGCCGAATTTAGCCTTGATACAGATGTATTAGTCCGGTGATAAAGCATAGATTGTGGAAAACTTGTAAAAATGGCTGAAAAAAGAATAAAAAGTGGTTATTAATATACACAAACATAATAAAAACCGCATGGCATAAAAATTGGTTTTGAAACGCAGTGTGCATTTTGTTAAAGAATTTCAAGATGTTGACGATATAGGAATTAAAGTATATCCCTCTGTGGGATGTACTCCAAACAAGGACGTTTGAAATATAAATAAATGGAGTTAGATATGAATTGTGTTACCACAATCCGAAAACTTAGTACTAAAGCAATTTTTCTTGCTATGGCTTTGATCTTGATGACAGAGTTCAGCTGGACGCAAGATTATCAATTCGAACTCCGGCAGCGAAGGAGTTATGACCAAATCAACGTGGAAGTCTGGGCGAAAGCACTGACTGATAGCCCTACGGAGTTAGGGTATGCGTCATTAGTCCTGGAGTATAATTCGGCATTTTTGCAGCCGAGCTTAGTACAAAACCTGGGGGTAACCGACAGCATCCACGCCGATGTTGATCAGACTAATCCAATCGTTACAGTAAATTCTGAATTCAATGCCGTTAATGGTTATCGGTCATTGGAGAGTGGAAGCTATAGTCCAACGACTTACTCACTTGAATTGACATTAGCCAACTTAGGGGTTATGGGTGTTGTGCCATCAGCCGAAGGTAGAGGCTCATTCTTGGGTAAACTTACATTTGATATTGTAAACCACCCTGCTTCTAATGACTCAACCGGTATTCATTGGAATAAAACAATGCCGGGCGACATACGAGTTTTTGCATCGGATAGTACCGATATTGAGTCTCGTATCGCATTTGTTGAACCGGAGACTTTTACCGTTCTTGGAGTAACTGTTTTAAGTCCTAATCATTATGGTCAGGTGATCGACCGCGACATGGATTATATCTCATTAGCGAACGATTATGCAGGCGGAGGATACCCTATCTATTTTGAAAGGACAGTCGATCCTGCTGTGTATCCTTATGATACAGAAGACTTGGCTTACTTATTCGAATACTCTTTAGATAATGGGGAAAATTGGACTGAAATTGGTCGTGCAGCAGCTTCGACACTTTCGACAATTTTTAACGATGAAGATAAGTATATCAGCGGTGAAATCTTTAACCCAAATACAGCAGCTTCATATATCATTACAACTCAAAGGGGAGAAAAAGTATCTGAGGAAACTATTCGTGAACCTCTTCGAGCTTTATGGTCAAAAGATTTATTCTACATCTTGCGTTCAGAGCAGGCAAGAGTAAAAGTAACGCAACTAAACGGAACGGGTCAGCAGGATATTACTTCTCGCTCACGTTCTGATTATGTTGATATTTCTGACGATAAATTGGTATTGGGACGCTTATTCTTTGTTCAAATCGACGGGGGAACTCAATATCTTAAAACAGAAGAAAATTTCTCAAATCCTACTCAACTTACAGTTGAAGCATGGATTAATTTAAATGAGTATAGTGGTGAAGGTACAAGTCCAGGTATCGTAGTGGCGAGCGGCGGTAAAGACGCAACTCCTGTTATGGGATCAAAAGAAGGACCTTGGATGTTATACTTGAAAGATGGTAAAAATCCTGCCTTCCGTGTTCGTGAAATTGAAGGACGTGGCGAAAATGGTTACTTAGCTTCTCTTTTCTCATGGGACCCGCTTTCTGCAACATCAGATGCAGAGCCTCTTGATGAAGCTCACGCTACAAACTGGGTGCATATCGCAGCTACTGTATATAACAACGAAGTAAAATTATATGTGAACTCGGAATTAGTGGATAGCTATGTAAATAACGCTGCTACTGATATTCGTATGCTCACAGGTAGCCAGCCAATTTGGGTAGGTGCAAATCCAAATAATACTGATAATCCTGAATTGCTCCATGCAGGTATTAAAGGGGTTAGAGTTTGGAGAGTAGCCCTTTCAGCAGATGAAATTCGTACTCATGTAGCAGGTGTTCACAATCCTTCAGTAATTGAAAGTTATAAAGATATTAAAAAAGGTTTGCAATTATACTATGGCTTTGAAGGTTCAATCAAAGATTTAGCAACAAATACTGTTCAGTATGGTTTCGAACCAATCAATTTCTACCGAGATGGTGTGGAATCAAATCAAACTGTTCGCATCCGTCCTGATAGACCTCACGTAACAATTACTTCGCCTGCTCCGGGAGCTGGTGTGAAAAATAAAGAAGGTGATATCTTTGAAGTACGCTGGGTATCTTACGGGCTTGGTGATATTGCAAATAATAATACCAAAGATGTTGTAATTGAATATTCATTGGATAATGGCGAAAACTGGAACTTCATCGAAAATGCAGAAGGTATTGCTTATGATACGGTTTCTAATGTTGATGTTGAAGTTGGTGTTGCCGCTTGGGAACCATTTGAAAATGAAAATACCGGTGCGTCATTAAGATCAATTAATCCGTATTCTAAATCTGCATGGTTGAAAGTACGTGGTACTGAAACAAATTCTCAAGAAGGTTTAGGATATATTGCAAAAGGTTTCAATGTCGCTCCTTACTTCTCTATGAAGAAAGATAAAAATTGCTTAATCGAAATTAACGGCGACGAAGGTATGAATATCGTAAACTCCGAAATGTATATAGAATCTTGGATTCGTCCGTATGCACTTCCGGCAGACAGCGGTATGTATATGCCATTAATTTCAAAAATGGATACTACAAAATTTGATGTAGAGACAAACGAGTATGATTATCACTATGACATACGAGTTAATCGATTTGGTCAATTAGTATTCTCTGTAAAAGATGAAGACGGAAAGTCCCGCATCGCATTATCCGATATTCACCAGCCAATCGAACGCCCGAACTCAATCCAACGTGATACAGTTTGGACTCATATTGGTGTATTCTTGGATACTAAAAATGGTGTAGGGCAATCTGAAGTCATCTTCTATATTGACGGTAAACCACAAGTGGCAGACTCAATCAAATACCAATTAGGTGAGGATTTAAGAGTACTTCCACATAATAAATTCAGTACATTTATCGGATACCACCCAGGGCATGATACTACTTATTATTGGACTGAACAGGTATTTGACACAATTACAGGCGAACCGGTTCTTGATGATTTCGGAAATCCTACTTATGATACATTATCACGAGTAGAAAGAGTTCCTCATAAAGAATTTGTTGGTGAATTACGTGAAATGAGATTCTGGAATGGTAAACCAAATAACGAAAGTCGTGAAGGTAGTGAACCAAATGCGATGACTAAGTTTATCCAAGGTGCATTGACTGTAAGCGGTGCAGATTTGAACGCAACTAAGAATAATAATTTATACGCTGTATTCTCAATGGACGAGGGTACTTACATCTCTAACGGATATAATAGAGCACTCGGTTCATCAATCAATACTGCGGTTACAGCCAGAGTTTGGAAAGATATGTATGTTTATAAACCGGTACGCCCTTATGCAAAATTGGTAGAGCCAATTTATAAACAAATCGTTCCAAATACTGATACAAATTTACGTGTTCGCTGGGTTGGATTTGAATACAATGGTACAGATTTCTTCAGCGGAGATAACGACCAAGCACCATCTTTGGAATTTTCAACAAGAGGTGGTGGTGGTGACGAAGTACAACCTTACCAATACGTAGGTAGTACTTACTGGCCAGGCAATGAACAAGACGCATTATTGCATCCTGAAGAAGATTTATATATGTTCTCAACAGGAACAGAAAATATATTCTATGCTTCAAGATTAGATGTTTCAATGGCTGACCCTGATGAAAATGATGATGCAAATACTTCTGACCAAGGTCCGTTATCAGCATCATTGACTAACGCAAGATTAAGACTATCTTCAATATACACAATTAACGGTGTGCCTACTTTGATGCAGTCCGAAGGCCCACTTTTCACAATTACTCCTGCTTCTAACTTTACAGTAAGGGTACTATTGGAAGGCTACCACAGAGGATACAACCAAGGTGAAGAACTCCAAGACTTAGGTCATTCTTACGATGAAGGTGGTTTGAGAATCTCTCTATACAAAAATAACTCCGGCGGTATCGGTGAATACCAAGGTTCTGCTGAATCAATTTATGGTTATGATGATAGAGACCCTCGCAATAGAGCCAACGATAATAATCGTTTCGGTAATGTAAACTTTGTATATACTGATTTGAATAACGGTAACTACTGGGTATTGGTAGAACATATCAATCACTTACCAATTATGTCCCGTCTTGCTGCTCCTTTCCAATATGTTGGTGATGACAGAACAACTTGGGAAATCGAATCAGGTTGGGATTTCCAAACTTGGAATGGTACTGATAATGCAGTAATTACAGATTTACATCAAAACCCATGGACAGAACAACTATATACTGCACGTGGTAATGCAGTATCAACTGATTTAAACCCTCTTTCAAGAAATACAGGTCTTATTTATAATGACGGTGTTAGTGGTACAGTTAGAACTCCAATGCCTGCAATGGTAGGTGGGGACTGTGTGAAAGATGGCGTGATTAACGCTGCTGATAGAGTTAGAGTTCGTTACGATGAAGGTACTTCAATGCAACGCTCTGATATTACGGGTGATGGCTATGTAAACGCTGATGATAGAACTATTGTTGATAGAAACTATACTCGTTCATCTTCTATTTCTTATGATGTTGATGGTATCCCAAGCGGAATCAAAGCTCCGGCTGACCAATTCATTTCAGAATTAGATATGGCTATGTCTCAATCTATGGTTGATAACTATAAAGTATTGAAAGAAGCGAAAATGCCTAAAATGCTTTCTGCTCGTAAAGTTAAAAAATTCAATAAATTGCAATCCGCTCTTTCATTCAAAGTGTCCGGTGATGTAATTACTGAACAAGATAATATCGCAATTAGAGTTTATATTCAAGGAACAGGCGAAGAGTTTAACCTCGCAAACTGTACTTTTGCAATAAAGTATAATACTGAAGCTGTTAGATTTGTGGACTTATTGAAAGAAGAGCCAATCAAGTATGATGCTAATAACAACGTTGAAGGTCTCGCAAACGAATACGGATATTGGGGAATTAATTATTCTCCTAAAGCTAACCCTGATACAGGGGTACTTCCTGAAAACGTAGTTGAAGGTGTACACGCAATAGAATTAAGTTTCGATGCAACGCAAGTACAGGACGGTTCAAAAACTAATAAGTTCCCTGGATTACCTCTTACTCAAGAACGCACTTACTTAGGAACATTACGTTTTGCTCTTAAAGACAGCAAAGGCGCTCCTAATTTCGAATGGTATGAGTCATCTTCTGTACATGCAGTAAACGAAGGAATCGTAACAGGATATGGCGAGTGGGAACCATTCGATAATGTAACTACTTATGACTTTACTTTGACTGCTCCAAATGGCGGTGAAGTATATTCTGAAAACGAACAATACGAAATTACATGGCATACAGACGGTAACGACTTTGCAGACATCTTATTCTCTACTACAAGTGGAAGTACTTGGACTAAGCTCAATAGTAAGCCTGTTCAAATCGCTGAACAAAGTTTCTTCTGGGTAACTCCAAAAGTTCAATCTGAATCATGTATGATTAGAATGGTAACAGCTGCGAACGGTACTTTGTTAGATGAATCTGATGCGGTATTTGCTATCATGAAAGATTTCGCTGAAATCACTCGTCCTGCTCCGTCAGCTGAAGCATTAGTAGGCGGTTCAAAAGATGTAATTGAATGGAGAAGTGCAGGCTATGACAAAGTAAGATTAGAATTTACTTCTGATATGGGACAAACTTGGGAAACTATCGTCAAAGAAATTGATGCCGATATGGCTAAAGCTAATTGGACTATCCCAATGATTACAACTAAGTCAGCACAAGTAAGAATGATTGATATCGAAACTGAAGAGCAAATTGCTATCACCTCTCCTTTCAAAATTTTGATTGGTACGGTATTCTTCAAAAATCCTAATGAAGGCGAAATTATCAAGAATAATATTGGCGACCATGGTGGTTACTTAGTTCGTTGGAACTCTCAACACGTAATTGAGTTTGACTTACAATTCTCTAAAGACGGTGGCCATACTTGGTGGTACTGCTCACAAAGTGATAAAGGTATCAAAGCTAAAGCGAGAAAATATCTATGGGGTGCAGCTCCTGTTATCTCAAATCAATGCTACTTGCGTGCAATTTATGATGGTGATGAGTCAATGGTTTATGGTGTAAGTAAAATGTTTGAATTACAATCACCATACGGAAGTGTTGAGGAAATGCCTGAAGGTTATTCTATTAGTGAAGCATTCCCAACACCTGCAGATAAAGATGTAACTTTGACTATCAATCTGCCTGTAAGAGAAACAATTACTTATGCAGTGTATGATATCGAAGGTCGTATCGTAGAACAGAAAGAAACAAGAGACTTGAATATCGGTGACAACCGAATTTCAATCAACGTTTCTAACTTGACAAGCGGTACTTATTATATCTATATCACTTCTGATAATATCGCAGCGATTAAGACAATTAAAGTGGTTAAATAACAGATTAAAAAATCTAACTCAAAAAACAAGGGGCTTCCGTTTGGGAGTCTCTTTTTTATGCGTATTCATACAATTAATTTTTGTTAAGAATTGATGTTATTTGTGGAAATCTGTTTATTTTTACAGTCGGCTCGATGCCATTTTTTGAATTGATTGGGTATATGTTTGTATAGAAAAATATATATATGGATTTGTACTTTACTGATGATAATTTCAGTGGGTAGAGCAAGTGAAGATGTAAGCGGATTATCTGCTTACGAGGGTTTGCACTTCGTAGTCGGTTTTATGGAGAATGAATATAACCGCTTTGATGCAGAACTTGATATGAGTATCTTTATTTCCACGAAAGAGTTGGCAAATATCTATATATCCTATCCCGATGGAAGACTCAAAGAGTTTCAACTCAAGCCAACAGATATGCACCACGAAGCAATACCTTCAGAATTTGAATGTCGTGATAAATCTGAAGTCATAGCAGAAAAAGGAATTATTATAGATTCCGATGTTCCAATTACAGTGTATTGTTTCTCAAGTCAGAATTGGACAAGCGACAGCTATGCAGCAATTCCCGTTACCAACTGGGGACAGGAATACGTAGTTGTAAGCCAGCCTAATAATATTCGTGTTGAGGAAGATTATAACGGAAATATAACACGTATCCTTCGAGAAAGTGAATTTATGGTTCTCGGCGGATATGATAATACAAATGTCTCAATCGTGCTAACAGACTATAGCCGTAGCGGTAGAGAACCGGGAGACACAATCAAAGTTGTTTTGGATAAGGGCGACTGTTATCAAGTCCAAGCTGGTGATTTTACAGGGTTTGACGGGGACTTAACAGGCACGATTGTTTCTGCTGATAAGCCGATAAGTGTGTTATCCGGGCATGTGCGTGCTCCAATGCCTGCTACTCCAACCGAAGGCAGTGCAGATACTCGTGATCACTTAATTGAGATGCTTCTACCAACTTCTTTTTGGGGAAAGGAGTATGTTTCTGTGCCGTATGGTATTAGCGATGCAGGTGATTATATTCGTATCGTAAGTAAAGAAAAAAATGTAAAAATATCATACAAGTCAGGCTTAGACGAAAGGGAATATCTAATCAATAATGACAAATTATTTGTCGAAGTGCCTGCCGTAAATGCTCCTGCAATTTGGAAATCAGATAAACCTATTCAAATTGCTCAACTCATGGGACACGCGGACCCAAATGATGAGCATTGGAACGATTTTGACCCGTGTATGGCGATGATTCCTCCGCGTGAGCAGTATGTTCAATACGTGATGTTCCAAACTCCGGGCAATGTTTTCAGAAAACCAAACCAGTATAAAAATCACTATGTAACTCTGGTTTTAGATGAAATGGCAGTAAGCAATATTAGGTTGGATGGAAGAAAACTTGATAGTGCTAATATTGCAAAATTTACGCTTATTGATGAAGGTGAAAAACTTTACTCAACAAGGTTACCCTTGGATAAAGGCAGGCATATTCTAAAATGCGAAAAAGGTACTTTCGCAGGAGTTCTTTTTGGTGCAGGTCGATATGATTCTTATTCTATGGTGCTTGGTGCTTCCTTACGTGAACCGGGGATAATTGATTCACTATCTCCTGTTTTCAATATGGAACATAATTGCGGCGACTATATTGTAAGAGTACGTGATAAGCAAGACCCTGCAATGAGCGGTTTACTGTATGCGAAGATAAATAAAAATGCGACTTATAATTTTGATATACATGAAGAACCATTTAAACCTGGAGATGATGAAGCCGTATTAAAGGCAAAGGTTAAAGATCCTTATCAACAAGCCAGATTAGTGGTTTACGGACAGGATAGAGCCGGAAATTATCATGAAGAAGAATATATCTATTATAGAACGAATATTCAATTTCCAGGGGATTATGATTTTGGAACAGTATTTTGGCATGATAGCATTTGCAAGCAAAAATCATTAGTGAATAATGCCAAAAAAACGCATAAGGTTCTATCTGCTGAACTGATTGGGGACGATAGATTGAGCTTATATACCGACCCTGAATTACCTTGCGAATTGGGTGCGGGCGATGCTTTAAAAATCAAAGTTTGCTTTGTTCCAAATTATGATTCTACCGCTCTTTCTACCACATTGAAATTAAAACTTGACTGTGGTATAGAAGAAGAAATTCCTATTAAGGCCACAGTCGAAGCTCCTGCTTTGATGGTGAAAGGACATGATTTTGGTAAGGTATTAATCGGAACAGTAGAAGAAGCAGAATTATACATTGAAAACCGCGGAAACGTGGATTTAGATATTTCTAAAATTCGATTCGGTGGTGATACGGATAATTTTGAATTGGATACCAATGATTTGGCAATAGTGATACCGCCGAGTGAAAACTACAGCTTTAATTGTAAATTCAAACCGGCGGAAGTAAGAGATTATTTCTTAGACGGAACTGCTGATAATTCTGCTGATATACCAAATGTTTTTGAATTTAAAGGAGAGGGGGTTGCTCCTAACTTTGAATCAATTACAATCGACTTAAAAGAAAGAAGAATTGGATATGATTTTGATACGACATTCGTAATTCCTAACACAGGAAATTGGGAAGGAAAATTACGCTTCGTTACATTCGATAATAAATCGGAAGATGGTGTATCAAGTCAATATTTAGAAACTTATTCAGCCGATGTTCCAGAAGGGAGTTTAGCGGAATTTAAGCTACCTGTGCAAATAGAAAAAGTTGGAGATTACGGCATAACAGCAGTTTATTCACAAGAAAATGATTTACTTCCTGATGTTAAAGTAAATGTTATCGGGATAGGAACACTACCGGAAATCACAAAAAATGATGTCTATTTAGCTGATACCGATATATATTCAAGACGAGATACAGTGCCGACTATAATCGAAGCGGGAGGAAATGAGAAACTACACATTATTTCAATGACGATTTTAGAACAGGATAAAGAGATTGAATTTGATATTTCTGAATATCAAGATTTCTACCTGCAAAGCGGAGAAACTTTTGAATTACCGATGTCATTTTATCCGACTAAGGGCGGTAACTATTTTGCAAAAATTTTGATTGTTAGTGATGCTGCTCCGAACTACGAAGAGGTAAAGGATACGGTTTATATATATGCCAACGCAAGAGTACCGAATATTGAAAAAATTGAAATAGAACTGATATATGATGAACTAATCGCCTGTGTGGACGAGGAAGTACAGGTTGTTATCACAAACAAGGGAACGGCTCCGATTAACTTAGACGCAATCGACTTGACTTTGAGTCCTGATGAAAGTATTTTTGATTTCATGGGCTATGATTTGAGTAATGATATACCTCGTTCACTCAATGTGGACGAAAAATTTGAATTCAAAATTTTGCTTGATTTACTTCCGTTTGAAATATCTCAATTAATGGTTGATTTGACAATCTTTGAAACAGAACATTTAACACGTACTTTCGATTTACAGCCTACCGCATATCCGCTTGGTATTATCAATATTCCTGATATGAATTTTGAAATCGGGCAGGAGTATGCTCTTGAATTTGGTGGAGAATTTCCTCATGGAATAGATGATGAGGTTATCCTAAATTTTGAAATAAATTTACCAATCAATGAATTTCGTGTTAGAGAGGATACTACGTATTATTTGCAGTATGGTGAAGAAAATTACGAAATGGATTTAACGATAAATGAACAGAAATTAATTTTTGTAACGAAAAATCCGCTAAAAATTGATGATAAATCGTCATGGAAAATTAATTTTTCCGTCCAAACTCTACTTGGTTCAATTTTTGATTTTGATTTGACGGCAAGAGCAATAGTTGATGACTGTTATTTGGAAAATTCGCAGGATTTTGGAATTAAGTTAGATGATATTTGTGTTCGTAACATTCGTACAATAGAATACTTAGGAGAAGCTCCTAAAGTTTCGGTAAAACCGAATCCTGTTGGGAACCAGCTGAATCTGCAGTTGGATTTAGATTATGAAACAAAATTCATAATGGAAATTTTTGACATAAATGGCAAAAAAATCCAAAAAAATTCGGAAATAATTTTGCAGAGTGGCCAACATTTGTTAATTTACAATTTGAATGGTGTACCAAATGGAAATTACTATTTGGTTTTGGATTTTGGCATGTATAAGGAAATAGAATTAATATTAATAAATAAATAATTTAGGAGAAGGCATGAAACGCTATCTATTACTAATTTTAACTTTTTTGACTATAGGTGGAACCGCTTCGTTTGCACAGAGTGTCGGTGGTGATGCGTTGGGCTTGGAGGATGTGGCAAAGCCTCTGTATTTTGGTATTACTATTGGCTATAATCGTTCGATGCATACCGTAGAACTACCATCAATACACGATGACTTATGTCCGACTTTCCCGGAAGGTTCAGATAATGGTTTTTACGTTGGTATTAACTACGAACATCTTTTTGGTGAATTAGACAATTCTAAATACAGCTTAATTGTTCGTGCATTATATTCAACTTATCCGTCAGTTACCAATGTGAGTGGTAATGAATATCCTTCACGTTTTACATCCTACCAAAATGGTGAGTTAGGTAATGACGAATATGTGATTTCATCTACAGAGCATAATTTGAATGTTGACTATGCTGTTGCTTCTATTGAGTTATGCTTTAAAGTCAAGCCTATTCAAGGCTTCCCGCTTGGTATTACTGTTGGTCCAACAGTTGACTATGCTTTATCTGCTGATTGGAATCAATCATTTGATTTACTAAAACCTACCAATGCTCAATTCAAACACAGGGATAAAGACGGAAATCCATTAACGTTTGACCCAACTCCAAAAGATAAGGGTAATGGTGATGATTATGTGATTAGGAATTATTCAGATCGTGACGCTGCTATTAGTGCAGGGCAAGTTTATTGGTCAGAAGACTATCGCTCATTGATGCTACACGATGGTGAAATTGAAAATCACGATGCTATTCGTATCGGTTTGAAAGTAGGTGTTCAATATGAAATGAATATACCAAACACGAGCTTAATCTTAATTCCTGCTGTATATTACAATTTGGGCTTGACAGACTTGTCAAAAGATTATGACTGGAGGGTAAATGCACTTCAAATGGGTGTTGATGTTCGTTACCCAATCAAGTTCACAGTTAAATAATTTTACTTTAAAGTATTTTACAAAAGCTCCGATTTTCGGGGCTTTTGTTGTTTTATATTTGACAAATTATCAATATTAAAATAAAAATATGAAAATTTTGTCATTTACTATTTGAAACTAAATTGGGCGGTGCTATGCGTTGTTTTGTCCTAACTGCAATTTTTTATTTGTCCGTATCATTAGCTTTTGCCGGGTCTATCCCGAACAAAATTCGAGTTAAACTCGCTAATCAATCCGTAAAAATTAATGACTTGAATGAGCTGAATTATTTTTTGGGGGAGTGGTCGGCGAAGAATATGATTCGAAAGGAACTGATTAAGAAAATATCAAAGGGAAATGCACAACTGCAATCTACTGCACCTTTCAATGATTTATCACTGATATATGAAATCGAATATAATAGTGATGCATCTCCGGAATTGATAACTTCAAAACTCTCAAAATTTCCATACTTTGAATACGTTGAACCGATTTACGAACGTTCGATTTTCCAAGCTCCGAATGATTCGCTATTAATTGAGCAGTACTATATTTTAAAAACTCACGCATACGAAGCATGGGGGCTTATTCGTGAGAGAGGTATTACTGATACTGTGGTCATTGGAATTGTCGATACAGGAGTTGATGTTGAGCATCCTGACTTGGTCCAAAATTTGCAAATCAATACGGGCGAAACAGGTTATGATGATAATCAAAATGACAAACGCACAAATGGTATAGATGACGATGAAAACGGTTTTGTCGATGACTGGTTTGGCTGGGACTTTACCTCAGGGCAAGGCGGGTATAGAGAGGATAACGAGCCTTTGCCGGGCAACTCTCATGGAACACATGTCGCTGGAATATGTGCAGCAACGCACAATAACACAATTGGTATTGCCGGAACAGCGATAAATGTAAAATATTATCCAGTGAAAATCGGATATGACGATTATAAGTCAAATGGTGTCGCAAACGGTTACGAAGCTATTCTCTATGCCGCATCTATGGGGTGCGAAATTATAAACTGCTCTTGGGGAGGAAGCGGATATTCTCAAGCAGAGCAGGATATAATTAATCAAGCCGTTGAGATGGGAAGCACTATTCTTGCATCATCAGGGAATAATGGCAAGGAATTGAATTTCTATCCTGCTGCATACGAAGGAGTCATTAGTGTTGGAGCAAGCGAAGATGACGATGAAATTGCCGGTTTTTCTAACTATGGGTATTCCTTAGATGTGGTTGCTCCAGGCAGAATGATTCTCTCGACTGTGATGGGGGATAGGTATGAAAAATGGAATGGTACTTCGATGTCGTCTCCTGTTGCGTCCGCAATAGCAGCAATGATTCGCTTGAGCTATCCTGATTTGTCTGCTATTGAGGTGGGAGAACTTCTCAAGGCAAGCTGTGATAACATTGATACGGTACTAACGGATACATATAAAAATAAAATTGGAACAGGTAGGGTAAATGCACTAAAAGCGTTAACTATCGAAAATCCGCGAACACTTCTCGTTAGCAATATTCGAATTAGTGATAGAGATGGCGATATGCAATTCAATATAGGCGATACTTTGGAAATGACATTTGACATACAGGCTAAAATCAATGATATTGAAGGCTTGAAAGTTCTGCTGAAAAACGAAACAATGTATGATGTGGAGTTCCAATTTTTGAACAATCTGCTAACCATAGGTGATGTGAAAAAAGATGAAATTATCCGTGATATTGGGCCAATTTCTTTTGTTGTGCCCGATGAAGATTATTTAGATTTGCGGGCTGATGTTGCTATCAAGTTCTTTAATGCGGGAGATTTTTCTTTTTCGACGGGAACAAATTTCTCAATTTATCCGACATACATACATTTCGATTTTAACGATATAACCACAAGTGTAAACAGTCGAGGAAATATCGGCTATAATGACTACGGAATAAATGAGCAGGGCTTGGGCTTCTTGGATAAGTATGGAAATGCGATGCTCTACGAAGGTTCGCTAATGCTTGCTCTAAATGAATATAGCGTTTCCGATGTAGCAAGAGGAAAAGATGCCGAAAAGGCAAACCGTGATTTTCATCCGGAGAAGATAATCGAGAAGGAGGATTCTGAAGATGAGAGAACAGGGAATACTATTTTTTATGATTATACTCCTCTGATGGGAGGGAACGGTGCAGGCATAAAAGTTAATCAAAATATTATTCAACGCAAATCTGACAGCCAGCCGGAACTAAATGATATGATTTTCTTTCAATATGATTATATCAAATTGAATCGTTCTACTTCGTCATTCTATGCCGGATTGTATTTTGATTGGGATATGGGTCTTTCTTCGGCAGATGATAAATGTTACTATGACTATGAAAACGACTGCGGAATATGCTATAGTACTGACACTCTAAACACAATAATCGGTGTGAAACTACTTAGCGACAGGAACAAAAATTTCTATGCTCTGAATAATGACGGGCAAAGTCCTGATGATATAGGGGTGTATAATGGCTATACCGATGCCGAAAAATTTTATACACTCTCCAGCGGTTTTACTCATGATACTTCAAGGGTTGCCGATGTTTCTATGGTAATTGGGAGCGGCCCGCACAGCTTAAATAAAAATGATACAATCCGTGATACTTATGTTATTTTTACAGCATATGGGGAGGAGGATTTAAAAAATAAATCTGACTTCTTGAAAAGCTATAAGCATGAATTAGAAGTCAATGGAGGTGCTGCTGAAGATTTTTCAGCGGAGGTATATCCTAATCCTTGTCTTTCCGGGGGAACTGTAATAGTCAAATACAACACGGAGAAAGCAGGTAATATCGAATCAGGACTTTATGATTTATCAGGCAGACAGATTGAAATTAAGAAAGTTGGAAATGCTGCTAAGGGTAGTCATACTATCTCGTTTAATACAGAGGGGCTTCCTATCGGAGCATATTTCATAATGATACAGAAAGATGATACAAAATTTTATAAAAAATTAATAATTGCGAAATAAGATGATAAAAGAAAAAGTAGCGATATATCCGGGGACATTTGATCCAATAACGAGAGGACATATTGATGTTATCCGTCGAGCAAGTAAAATTTTTGATAGGGTACATGTTGTAATCGGTGTAAATCGAAAAAAGAAAACTATGTTCGACGAAAAAGAGCGTAAGGATATGGCGGTTGAAGTACTCAAGAATATACCCAATGTGGAAATTCATCACCACAGCGGTTTGACTATAGATTATGCTCAAGCAGTAGGTGCGGTTGCAATGATTCGTGGTATTCGTGCTGTTTCGGATTTGGATTATGAGTTCCAATTAGCACAAATTAACCGTAAGTTAGACGAAGATATTGCGACAGTTTTCTTAGCTCCACGAGCAGAATACACTTTCCTTAATTCTACGCTTGTTCGTGAATTAGCACATTTTGGTAAAGACACATCATACTATGTAACGGATTATGTAGCAGAGAAACTAAAAGAAAAAAGTAAATCAGAGGGTATGCTCTACGCCTAAAATAAAGCTAAGAGTGAAGTAATCATCTGGAGTATATTCTCCCCTGTTATTTTTTCAGGGGGATATACTTCTCTATTTGGTTGATGTCTTTATTCTTTATCTGCATAAGATTAAGTTCATTACCGTCGTAAGTAAGATAGGTATAGTGCTTTAGCCAGTCTCCCGGATTGATGTATTTGCTGTTTTTATATTCGACTATTTCCGGTATATGTCTGTGTCCGAAAATTACAACATCAGCACCTTCATCAATCTTTGCTAATGCAAATTCTTTCATTCCGTCGTGCATTTCGTACTGTACTTTGCTTGTGTGTTTTCGGCTTTTTTGACTACTGCCCGAAGCCAATCGTATACCTAAATCGGGGTGCAACATACGGTAGAGTTTTTGGTTGAATTTATTGCGGAGAATTTTTTTTATGAAATTATATCCTTTGTCCGTAGGGATTTTCCCGTCGCCGTGTGCTAAATAGAATTTCTTACCTGTTATCTCAAGTATTACATCTTCTTCGATGACATCTATTCCCAATTCATCTTTGAAAAAAGTATAGTGTCCGAAATCATGGTTTCCCATTAGATAAGTAATAGGAATACCTTCCATACGCATTAAGTGGAGTTCTGCCAATACTCTATAGAAATCACGAGGAATAACGGTTTTGTAATCGAACCAGTAATCGAAGATATCCCCTAACAAAAAAAGCTCCTCGCAGTCCTTGCGAATCATTTTGAGAAAGTCAAGAAAAATCGATTCTCTGTCTTTATCTTTTTCGCGATTGAAAAAGCCAAGGTGTACATCAGAAACAAAATATATCATAAATATTTGGACAACTAACAAAAAATGTGTATTTTTAAATCTGTGAACGTGTTTTTGAGTATTAATTCGCAAGAAAGCTGTATCTTTTTTTCAAAAAAACGTTCCAATACACAAAATTACGAATTATTTTTTGAATATCGGGTACTTTTATGAGACGTTTATTATTATTTTCAACTATTCTCATTGCTTCCAGCATGTTAAATTCTTGTATAAGTTTAAGAACCGACTATCCTGAAATCAATTTATACACTTTGGAACAGCCGGAAAATAGAGCTAAAGTAGCAAATCCTCTTAACTGTTCAATCCAAGTTCGAGGTATTCAAATGCCTGAATCTCAAAGAGGTAGTAAAATTATGCTTACCGAAGAGGGCGTTATCCGTGAGCTTTATTATAATCGTTGGGTTACAAGTTTTGATGATTTGGTTACGGATTATCTGATTACGAGATTGACAAAATCTAATGCCTTTGAAGGTGGAATAATTTCTGACCGTACTTTGCATAATCCTGATTATATTTTGGAAGGCAGGATTCTTGAAACAAAAGCAGAAAATGATGAAGAGGTTCGCCCGAAAGAATACTTTGTGGAAATGTCTATGAGTTTCCGTTTGATAAAAACGTATCTGTCAAATAAGGGATATAAAGATGTCATGCTCAAGCAGTATGAAGTAAGAATCGAACGTGATGACGAAGATGTGGAAACAATCCCGCCTGCTTACAATTCGGCAATGAATCAAATCGGAGATAAGCTACTCGGCGACATCATCAATGCAATCAAAGATGACAAAGATACTGATAATATCATGGATTTGGAATAATCTATGATAGACCATTTTCATTTCAGCGAGGTAGGCTCGACCAATGATAAAGCCAAAGAGCTTATCGAAGAGCATGAGAAGCTCTTTGTATCTGCGGATTTTCAAACTCAAGGAAGAGGCCGACGGGCAAGGGTGTGGCTTGGAAATAGCGAACAAAATATAGCCCTATCCTTTGGGGTAAAGCACGCAGAAGTACTTAGTGCAGATATTCTTTCGCTGTATCAGGCTATTGGTTGCCTTGCTGTGTATGACACTCTTGCGGTACTATGCACGAAAGGAAAATTCAGAATCAAATATCCAAATGATGTTATGGCTTTTGCTGACGGGAGGTATAAAAAAATATGTGGTGTTTTGGTTGAGCATTCTTTTTCGGGAGAGAGATGTCAAAGTTCAATTATAGGTATCGGGGTTAATATCAATCAATCTGAATTCCCCGAAGAAATAAAAGATATTGCGGTATCTATAAAACAGTTAGGATGCGATTTCGATTGTTTAGAAATTATGCCAATATTGATTGATAATATCTTGAAATATTATTATATGCCGTCCGAAGAGCTTTTAGAAAATTGGAAGAATAGCTTGAATATGATTGGAAAAAAAGTCAATCTACTTGGAAATGAAGAAAATTGGATTGCTAATAGAATTTTACAAGATGGAAGATTAGTGATAAAAAACTTGGAAACAGACGAAGAACTAACCGTAAGTGATGGGGAATCTATTAGATACGATTATGAATAAAAAAAATATATATGCGGATTTGGGTAATACCCGTGCGAAATTTTTAAAAGACGGGGAGATAATCTCTATCTATAATTCCGATTTTGAAGTAGAGGGTTTTAGGAAATTGCTCGGCGACTCCGATTTGATATACTCCTCTGTAAATGCACAAACGGAACAAAGGATACTCGAAGCAATAAAGGATTTAGCAAACAAGGCAGTAAATGTTAAAGAATATATTGCAAGGGAAGAAATAGTCAAATTCAAACATATAGATGGTATTGGTACGGATAGAATCCTCAGTCTGTTAGGGGCATCGCTTTTCAAAAAGCCACCTATTATTACAGTTGAGTGCGGTACATGTAACAGCATTAATCTACTGCTTGAAGATAGTATTATAGCAGGCGGTAGTATATTCCCTGGTATGCTGACCATGTTTGATTCGTTGAAAGAAATTAGTCCTGTTTTGAGTGCAGCCATTCCAGATGATTTGCATTTGAAAAATTGGAGGGTAACAACGGGAAAGAATACAACTCAAGCATTGACAAGCGGGGTATTGACTGCGATGGCAGGCGGAATTGCATATTATATCCAAAGAATTTGCGATGAGAATAAATTGGAGCTTTCTGAAATACCAATCTTTATCACAGGCGGAGCCGGAGAATATGTAATAAACGAACTCGCCGGAGAAATTTGCGGACAAAAAGTAAATATGGAGTTCCACGAAAATTTGGTACTATTCGGAATTAAAAAGTCAGTTGAGCAGTGAAAAACTATGATGTCATAGCGATACTTTTTGCCAAAGTCTCCCTCGATGCAAGGCTTTTGAATGTCTTGAAGATAATCTGCAAGGAAAAAAAAGTCTGCGTAATATCTATTGATGAAAAATCTTTTGTATCACAGGCAGAAGAAATTAGATGTGATTACGTTCCCATTTATGTCTGTCGTAATAATAGAATGGTTTTTCAGTGGATAGATTTTACGAAGAAAGTAAAATCATTCTCCAAAAAATACTCTGCTAAAACTATCTTAGCATCTGATTTATACGCCCTACCGTCGGCAACATTTTTTAAGGGGGTGGCTAATCGTCTTCTCTATGATTCACGTGAGATATATTCAGCACTTGGAAGTCTCTACAAATCGCCAATAAAACAGTTTATTATTTCTCGAATTGAGAAGAGATATATCAAGAAAGTTGATGAAATTATCGTAAGCGGTGAGATAGACGCAGATTATCTAAAATCATATTTCAAGCATGATTTGCCATATCATGTATTGATGAACCTTCCACAATTTAAAGAGCCAATCAAAAGCAATTTCCTAAGAGATAAATACAAGATACCCGAAGATAAAAAAATTGTTCTTTATCAGGGTGCATTAATCAATGGGCGTGGAATAGAATTGATAATTGAAGCGGTGAAATTAATTGATAATGCCGTTCTATGCATAATTGGCGACGGGCCTTGGAAAGACAAGCTAACAGAAATGATTTCGCAGGAAAACCTTTATGGTAAAGTCTATATGTGCGGTGTATATTCGTATGATGATTTACACGAAATTACCTGCTCCGGCGACATCGGTACGGCTTTTTTTGAACCCGTATCATTCTCTTATGAGCTTGCTTTACCGAACAAATTATTTGAATATATGCTTGCCGGGAAAGCTGTTATAGCAAGTGATTTGCCCGCAATACGTCGAGTATATGAAGAGTTTGAGTTTGGAAAACTCCTCAATCATAGAGCCAACGCAAATGAAGCTGCCGAAGCTATAAAGCAACTTATAGACAGTTTAGGAGATTATACAGATACTTTAGCGAGGGCTACTCAGAAATATCATTATGAGAAACAGACAAATCTGGTGAAAACCATTTTTCGATAAGTACCGTCTATAGATTTCTGAAAGAATTTTTGAATAATAATATTGGGGAAAATAAATGTTAATAACAACTTATATATTAGCTGGAGCTTTAGCATTTTATGTTGCAAGTATGTTTATCAAAAATAGCAAGATAAGTTTAATTATGCTTATCATTTCTCAAATGCTGTTTTTCGGTGCAATTTCTAAGCAGGGAATAGCTGGTGGTGATAATACCATAGTCATAATCCTACTCTATGTTTGTGGGTTCATCATAGCCCTCCAACTTCTAAAATCAATTTTGATTTTGCTACGGGGAGGGAATAATGTAGATTTGAAAGATGGCATGATGATTATAAACAGCAAGTTTATAAGGAAAGAATTTGATACGAAGCGTATCGTCCATGTAACATACAAGGAGTTTATACACGGATTTGTGGGGCATTATATTTTAACTTTGAATAATGGAAGCGTTATTGATATTCCGAATAAAGGATTCAGTAAGGAAATTAAGGAAATTTTGGATTCTAAATTGGAAGAGAAATAGGCGGAAATTATAGTAAAATTAATATGTAGTACAGGAGCTTTTAGATTGGAGTAATAAAAATTTAGTTAATACCAAAGATAATTTAATTTTTTCTACGAATAGATTAGGATTTATTCATTAATATTTCGTATTTTTGAAATATTAAATTTATATTGTTATAGAAAATTGGAGGATTCGTATGTATAGCGACATTCAAAAACATTTAGGTGATAAAGCTGAATATTTATTAGGCTTTGATAAACCCAAAATTTCAAAAGATATGCTTCATCTACCGGGGCCAAATTTCATTGATGATGTGATGTATCACAGCGATAGAAATAACAGAGTTTTGGGCAACTTATCATGGATTGCTAATCAAGGTCGTTTGGGTGGAACAGGTTATGTTTCAATTCTTCCTGTCGATCAAGGTATTGAGCATTCTGCCGGTGCTTCTTTTGCGAAAAATCCGATTTATTTCGACCCTGAAAAAATCATCGAATTGGCTATCGAGGGTGGCTGTAATGCAGTTGCGTCCACTTTTGGCGTGTTGGGAATGATGGCACGTAAATATGCTCATAAAATTCCTTTCGTTGTGAAAATCAATCATAACGAATTGCTAACGTATCCTAACACTTTCGACCAAATCATGTTCGGTAAAGTTGAGCAGGCTTATGAAATGGGAGCAGCAGCAGTTGGTGCGACTATCTATTTTGGTAGTGATGAATCAAATGCTCAAATAGTTGAAGTTGCAGACGCATTCCACAGAGCTCACGAGCTTGGCATGGCTACTATTCTTTGGTGCTATATGCGTAACCAAGATTTCAAAAAAGATAAAGATTATCATGTTTCATCTGATTTAACCGCACAGGCTAATCACTTAGGCGTTACTATCGAATCCGATATTATCAAACAAAAATTGCCTGAAAATAACGGCGGTTACAAAGCAATGAATAATGGCGAAAGCTATGGTAAATATGACGAACGTATCTATACAGAACTTAATAGCGATCACCCAATCGACTTAACTCGTTATCAAGTAGTTAACTGCTATATGGGCAGAGCGGGCTTAATCAACTCCGGTGGTGCGTCAGGAGCTAATGATTTTGCTGATGCGGTTGCTACTGCTGTTGTCAATAAACGTGCAGGTGGTATGGGATTAATCTCTGGTCGTAAAGCATTCCAAAGACCAATGGAAGACGGTGTGAAATTATTGAACGCTATCCAAGATGTTTACCTATGCGATGATGTAACCATCGCATAAGTTTAGATTGGTTTTGATTTGTTCTGACAGCCTACGGTTTTTCTGTGGGCTGTTTTTTAAAAGGATATGAAATTTTATTCTTCTATTTTCGTTTCGTTAGTAGTTGTGAATATTGGAGTTAAATTATGAGTTTAAGAGATTCTTTGGTGTTAATAAATAATACTAAATCTGTAGAATTAAGTAATCAAGAAGAAATAGTTAGTGTATGGCAAGAAAAAGTAAAATCTTTGTTTTCCCAAATTCAAGATTGGTTCAAACCCTATACTGATGATGGCTTGTTTGATGTTGATTTAGGGGCTGAGAGACTCATTATCGAAGAACGATTAGGCGAGTATATGCTTTATAATCTTGAGTTTACATTTGGAAATAACCGAATTATTTTTGAACCTATAGGTAGGGATATTTTAGGTGCGTGGGGAAGAATTGATTTTTATATGACCGGATTGAAAATTGATAAATATGTTTTGGTATTGCTTGGGGAGACCTTTCAGTCTGCTGAATGGTTTTTATCTTCATTTCAAGATAAAAGCAAAAGGATGAAACTGAATAAAGAAAATATCGAAAACGTCATTGAACATTGGATACAAAAATATAGATACAATAACTATGAGTGAAAAACTTAATCAAACACTTGAGACGTATAAGGTGCTGTCTGTAATTTCTCAAAAGGCTCATCGACTTTCCAGACAAAATCCCAAATATATTACCGAATTTAATTTACCGATTGCTTGGAAAAAATCGAAAAATCCTGCTCAAGTTATAGACACATATTTTGATAAACTTAATGGACAGATTTTAGAATATGCGTTTTTAGAGTTGTTATCTAAGTTTGAAGCAATAGTAATAGACAAAATAAAAAATGCTTCTGGAAATATGAAGCAGACATTGTCGATAAATTATGAATTATATGACTTTCGTTCCTGTACTGATAGATTTGTAAAAACGGCTGACGATTTTAGTAGTTTGAATCGTATTGTGTTGTTGTTAGAAAATAAAATTTCTCCCGAACTATTTGCTTCTCTTAAAGAAATGGTGAAATATCGTGATCGTTTAGCTCATGGAAAGAGATTTAATAATGAAATAATTTTAAATAATCTCGAAGAATCAATAGAGGTTTTAAATGAAATTCTGAACGAAATAACATGATATTTTCTGACAGCCTACGGTTTTTCTGTGGGCTGTTTTTTTAAAAGGATATGAAATTTTATTCTTCTATTTTCGTATCTAATTCCCTATTTGATTTAAGGTTAATTTCAAACATAGTTTGAGCGGAACAAGATATGAATGACAAAATAGAAATTTTTAAGATACCCCCTTACGAATTTGAAAAAAAGGGGAACCTAACAACTATCCAATATTTCAATGATATTCAGCCTTTGGAGTTGATGGTAGTCGCTTTTCCCATGGGTGGTTTCGAGGAAGAAATTCCCGGATTAGCTAATCTTACAATGCAGATGCTTCTTAACGGAACGAAAAAATATTCTGCTACGGAATTATCTGCCAAAGCAGAAGAAAAGGGAATAAGGCTAAATACCGCTGCAAATTGGGATGATTCATTTTTGTCTGCATACTGCTTGAAAGAACATCATGACACAGCGGCAGAATTAATGATAGAAGCTCTGAAAAATCCGGCATTCGATGAAGAGGAATTAGAGAGGCAAAAGAAAAAAACAATCTCGGCGTTGGAATTGAAAATGTCTGAACCGGATTATATTGCTGCACTTACATTTCTTGATGTTTATTTCAAGGGTAGTAAATACGGACATCCTCGAAATGGAACAATAGAAAGTATCAGCAAAATCAGGGTTGAGGATTGCAGAAAATTCTATGAAAAACTGATGAGTACTAAAATTTATTTAGTGGTTTCGGGGGATTTTGATAAGGAAAGCATCGCAAAAGTAGCGGATAGTTTGCGAACTGAAAACGATATTTTCATGCCTCCCGTTGAGGATTTTATTTGTCCGAATTTAAAATATTCCGTAAATATTCATGATAAAAAAGATGCTCCGCAATCTTCGGTTATTGCCGGAATGCCAGCCCTTCACAGATTAGATGATGATTATCCGATTATGCAGCTTGTCAATACAGTTTATGGTGGTTTTTTCGGTTCACGTCTGAATCAAATTTTGAGAGAGGATAAGGGATATACTTATGGAATATACTCCCGAATTGACAGCCGCAAGCACTCCTCCGTTTTGAAAATAAATACTGATGCGGATAACAAATATGTTAATGAAATCCTTCCTGAGATCATTAAGCAGGCAGATATTATCGCAACGCAGAAAATTGATATAGAAGAACTTACTACGGCGAAGAACTATCTTCTCGGCTCATTCTTGAGGACGACGGAAACACCATTCCAAGTTGCGGGTTTGCTTCGTTCGATTTATCTTAATGACTTTCCGGAAGATTATTTCGATAACTATATTGCAAAAATCAATGGTACGACAGAAGGGGAATTTTTACGTGTTGCCAAAAGACAATTTGAAGGTAAAGAGTTCACGTTTGCGATTGCCGGGTGCAAAGAAAAAATTGGAAATTATTAATAAAAATTAATTTGGAGAATTTATGAAAAAGTATCTATTTATATTATTGGCATTTGTTTTTGCTACGAGTATGATTTATGTAGCGGAAAGTAAAGAAACCAAATCAAAATTTCCGGCTAAAGTGCAATTAGCATTTTCTTCAATGACGATGTCAGAATTAGAAGATATTGAATATTCGGGACTTGATTTTGAATTTAGGATAGCCCCAAATGATAAAGATTTTTTTACAGGACTGCAATTCAATTATAAAGCTATGTGGGCTGAAGATCAAGATATGCTTTCGGCTTTAGGATTGGGTACAGTAATTGGGTTTCGTTTAGGTAATCTAACAAAAGATGGCTTCCACGGTGAATATTCTATTGCAACGCAACTGATGAGTTTTATCAACCACCCCATTATTGAAGATGATGACAATTATCCTACTATTGCTTTTACACCGCGTACATCAATAGGTGTAGGGCATTTTACAATAGACTTCTGTTATAATTATTATTTGGGAAGACTTAATGATAATTCCGGTTATTCAGTGGGAGTTAGTTACCTATTCTAAAAAAAATGGACTGTTTCATAGATGGTAATACATAATACTCAGAGTTGTACTTATCAAAAAATAATCCCTTAACTCGAAAGAATTAAGGGATTATTTAAAATTAACCAGTGGAGAGGGAGGGATTCGAACCCTCGTTAGCAGTTACCCACTAAACTGGTTTAGCAAACCAGCGCGTTCAGCCACTCCGCCACCTCTCCGTTGTCATTGCTGACCTAACAAGAATTCAAAAATACAACTTTTTTTTTAATTAACAATAGCTTAACAAAAAAAAGTTGAAAAATATTCTTTGTCCCAAACTTATCTTGTCGTGGGGGGGCTATAAAATATCTGTTATGAATGATTTACGCACAAAAACAAAAGCTGCCTGGAAAAGACAGCTTTTGAGATAGTAGTTTTAACTTCAGAGTCTTATTCTTCTAGAGCAACTTCTTCTTCGTCATCGTCAAAGGTTTCAATGTTACCATCAGTATCTTTAACAACCCTTGGTTTAGATACCATACAGATTGCAGTATCATCAGATACAGAGAATTTGATTCCTTCTGTTTCATCTAAGTCACGAACGTAGAATGTATCGCCGATTTTTAATTTGCTAATATCGATTGTGAAGTATTCAACCAAATTTTTTGGTAGGCAAGTGATACCAACTTTACGCAATACTTGTTGCAATTTACCACCAGCACGAACACCTTCGGATTGTCCAGTAAATTTAAAAGGAACTTTGATAGTTACTTTATTGTTATCATCTAATCCCAATAAATCGAAGTGTACGATTTTATCGGTAACTGGATCGAATACAACGTCTTTTAAAAGGCATTTTTCAGTTCTGCCGTCAACTTCCAAGTTGATTACATTTGTTACGTCAGAATACACAATTGGGCGAAGCGCTAAAGGCTCTGCCATGATATTTAAGTTATCACTTCCTTTTCTGTAAAAAACACCCGGAATTTTATCTTCACGGCGGTATTGTTTTGAAATTTGTTTTCCAGTTTCACGTTTTTTCGCTACTAAAGTAAGTTCAGCCATTATTTCACCTATATCCTTTATATTATTTTTGTAATTATCTCTCAATATCGAATAGCGAGCTGATAGATCTATTATCGAAGGTACGTTTAATCGCCTCAGCTAACATATCGGCTATCGAAATTACTTCTATTTTATCACAAGTTTCTTTTAGTTCTATGGTATCTGTTACATAGAGTTTATCAAGAGCCTCTGTTTCAGAAATACGCTTAATTGCTTCGCCTGATAGAACAGGGTGAACGCAAACACCAGTGATACTTTTCGCACCTCTTGCAATTAGTGCTTCAGCACATCGGAGGAATGTCCCTCCTGTATCAATCATATCGTCAATCAGCAACATATTTTTCTCTCGTACATCACCTATTACGTTTGTGATGACTGCTTCATTATGACTTGGTCTTCTTTTGTGAACTACTGCTAAGTCTATGCCTCCTAATCGGTCAGCATACGAGCGAGCCGTTTTAACACCACCTGCATCAGGAGATGAGGCACACATATTCTCAATACCAAGAGATAGAATCTTTTTGATAATGACAGGCGATGCGTACAAATTGTCCAAAGGAATTCCGAAGAATCCTTGAATTTGAGAAGAGTGTAAATCAAATGTGATTACTCTATCAGCACCCGCTGTTTCTAACAAATCGGCAACCAAGCGAGCTGTAATTGACACTCTTGGCTGGTCTTTTCTATCTTGGCGAGCATAACCAAAGTAAGGAATTACAACAGTAATGCTTTTTGCTGATGCTCTTTTTGCAGCATCAATAAGCATGAGTAATTCCATAATATTATCAGCAGGAGGATTGGTTGATTGTATAATAAAAAGGTCAATACCTCGAATATTCTCTTCGTATTTAACCCAAATCTCTCCATCACTGAATTTTTTGATTTTTACTTCGGCAAGTTGCTTACCTATTGATTTAGCTACTCTCTCAGCTAAAGGGCGATTGGAACTTCCCGCGGCTATTTTATAGCTGTCCATCATTAAGGGACCCGATTTCATAAATAAAAGCTGGGCCGACAGGACTCGAACCTGTGCATGCCGGTACCAAAAACCGGTGCCTTACCAACTTGGCTACGGCCCAATGCATTAACTGTTTTTCTTATGCACTCTCTTTGTTAGAATGCCTCCCAAAGAGAATTCAAAATTACGACGATTTTTTTTAATGGCCAAATCTTTGACCAAAAAAATATTTATTTTTGTGTTTTTTTATGAAATGATTATTAGAGATAGGTGAAAGATATACCTCTATATTCTTAAAAAATAAACATTTACACAATACTAAGGTGATTTGCTTTTTTGATATGATACATGCTGTGACTTAATGTTTATTTAGATAGTTTTTATTGCCATAAATTCTTTTTTGCTTAATTTTGCAGTTGGCTTTTTTATTAATTGCTGATGAAATAACTGTGCTTGCCAAGGTGGGCAAGTGACAGAGGCGTAAATACTAACGTAAATACTAATATGACGGATATTAAGAATGGCAAAGAATAAGTTGTATGAAGATTATATAAAGATATTGCATGAGGAGCTTATCCCTGCTACCGGGTGCACAGAACCAATCGCTATCGCCTATGCAGCGGCAATGGCACGTCAAGTATTGGGGGCAACGCCCGAGAAAGTTCTGATTGAGGCAAGTGGTAATATCATCAAAAATGTAAAAAGCGTTGTTGTTCCAAATACTGGAGGATTACGTGGGATTAAATCCGCTGCTGCTGCTGGAATTGTTGCAGGCGAAGCAGATAAGATTTTACAGGTTATTTCCGATGTTACCGATGAGCAGAAAGTCGAAATGAAAAAGTATCTTGATGATACGGAAATCAAAGTCGAAATGTCCGATAGCGAAGAAGTTTTTGAATTGCTGGTACGTGTATTTGCTGGTGAAGATAAAGCTGCGGTGCAAATCAAACACTTCCATACAAATATTGTTAGTATCTGTAAAAATGATGCACCCATTGAAATAGAAAAGCATTGCGAAGAAGTCAATGTGTCCAAGCTGACAGACAGGGAGTGTCTGAATGTGAAAGATATTCTTGATTTTGCTGCAACTGTTGATATTGATGAGGTAAAAGATGCTCTTCAACGCCAGATTGACTGCAATTATTCGATTGCTAAAGAGGGAATACAAAATAGTTGGGGAGCAAATATTGGCTCGACTATGTTAAATTCATGGGGCAGTAATATTAAAAATCGTGCTCGTGCTATGGCTGCAGCAGGTTCTGATGCTCGTATGAGCGGTTGCGAAATGCCGGTAATCATAGTTTCAGGTAGTGGTAATCAGGGCATGACAGCGTCTATTCCCGTGATTGAATATGCGAAAGAAATCAATGCGTCGCAAGAAGAATTATACCGTGCTTTATTGGTGGCGGATTTGATAACTATACATCAAAAAACAAGTATCGGGCGCTTGTCTGCGTTCTGTGGTGCTATATCAGCCGGTGCCGGTGCCGGAGCGGGAATTGCAAAATTAGACGGAGGTGGCTACGAAGAAGTAGCTCATACTATTGTCAATGCTCTCGCTATCGTATCGGGGATAGTTTGTGATGGTGCAAAGCCCTCATGTGCAGGAAAAATTGCGATGGCTGTAGAAGCAGGAGTTGTTGGATACGAAATGTGTAAAAACGGACAGCAGTTTTATGCAGGCGATGGCTTGGTGGTGAAAGGTGTAGAAAATAATATCAAAAACGTAGGGCGACTCGGTAGGATTGGAATGTGCGAAACAGATAAAGAAATTATTAAAATGATGCTCGAAGATTGATTATTTGTAATCATAAAATTCAAAAGGTAATACCCGCTACTTTTTTGTAGCGGGCATTTTTTTGCATACTATCAATCAAAAAACATTTCTTAACATATATTAATCTTTTATAAATCTTTGATAATAAGACTTACCTTTATCTCGAATAATCACAAAATATATCCCTTTGGGTAGTCCCGAAACATCAGCAGTATTCGATTGAAATTCTAAAACCAATCTGCCATTTATATCGTACACTCGGCAGTTAGGAGCAAGATGATTAGCAATCGTAATGAAATTGTAAGTAGGATTAGGATAGATAAACAAGTCATCTGTTAGCACATCATCTTCTTCGACAGAACTGAAAACCTCCCTCAAAAATGGATAGCCGTTATTAACATCAGGATTAATATCCCAAATTTCTGTAAAGTCCCACCCTGCATTCGTAAAAGTCGATTTTGTTTTCATTTCTATTGTCGTTTTCCCCTTTCCTGCAACGGAAGAATCTATTCCACTTGTCTGTATATCCCAAAAGTTACCAGAAAAGATACCTTTGTACTCA
>PDWI01001822.1_pt1 | contig 33200 bp, 24 predicted proteins | sample 1430891 | NCBI WGS metagenome assembly PDWI01 (sample SAMN01162508, study PRJNA174530) | Oral metagenome, whole genome shotgun sequencing project. | biome: Marine environment; feature: Marine mammal; material: Swab sample of the gingival sulcus; isolation source: swab sample of gingival sulcus... | reverse complement strand
CGCGATTTGTATGTAACCAACATTCTTTTCACCACCGACGAGGTGATGCTAAACAGAATGGAGGCTTATGCCATGTTGCAAGATTATGACAAGTCAATATCCGATTTAAAGTATTATATGAAAAGCAAATTTGATGTAGAGCTGCCATGTCCGAACAGCACATATACATCTACAAGCAACAATAATTACAAAATATATACACCATTTTACGGATTAACAGTAAAGCAATTGGCTTTAATAAAGATAATTGTTGATTTCAGACAAAAAGAATTTTTACATGAAGGATTGCGTTGGTTTGATATACGAAGATTTTATATGCCCGTAAATCGCAAAACAAAATACAGTCTATATCAGCCGCTTAGAAAAGAAGATCCTCGAAAATTAATACAAATACCGGTAGAGGCAATTCAACAAGGCATAACACCGAATCCGAGATAATTTTAAAATGGAAAAATAAAAGTGAGGAATCATAAAAACAGAAATAAATGAAACAATACATATACATATTAGGATTACTTCTCTTGGCATCATGCTACAAGGAGAAAGACCTTATGGATGAGAGTGTGGTAGACAAAAACGCAGTTATCCAAAACAGCACAGAATTAGACTCCTGGATATACGATAACTTCACACAACCCTACAATATTGAGATAAAATATCGTTGGGATAAAAACGCATTAGAACCCGGTAGTTTTACCTATCCTCCTAAGCAAGAAAAAATTCAGGAAGTTTTAGAAGCCGTTAAATTTATTCTGTTTGAAACCTACACATTGCCGAATATTGGCAAAAAAGACTTTATGAAAGGAAAAAGTCCCGTGCGAATTTACATGTATGGAGGCCAAAATTTAGATTATAACGGAGTTGAATTAATAAGCAAACCCAATTCAAGCGCCGTAGAAATGAATATCTACAATGTAAATGATTTTGATGCCAAAGATGAAACTAAGGTTTTTATCCTGGCACGCAGCATTCACACCCAATTTGCCAAACGATTAATGGAATTATTTCCTTACGACAGGGATAAGTTTATGAATATCAGCAAAAAAAGATACTTATCATCAACCGCCGGCATTGAAATGTTAGACCTGACTCAAAAAAAACTATTTGAAATTTCGGGTTATGCCAACAAGCGAGGTTTCTTTACGCAACATTCTCGCATTTCGCCCGAAGATGATTTTGCCGAGATTATCAGTATTACATTAACTAATCCGCAAACAAAAATAAACGAGGCTTTAAACAATGCTAAAACACCTTATGATGCTGCCGGCGACCAAGAAGTTCAGCAAATTTATAACGAAGAAGCAAAACAAGCATATAAGGAAATAACAGAAAAAAAAGATATGGTCTATGATTATTTTGAGAAAGAAATAGGCATCAATATCAAACGCATGCAAATAATTAGTGTTCAGAGAATTAAAGCATTTGTCAATAGATAAAAGACAAGAATATGAAACATCAAATTGTAACATTATTAATTATTTCTATGCTTGCATTATCGTGCGAAAAAAACTACACGGAAGGCATCTCTCCGGCGCAACGAAATGCGGATAACATAGAAAAATTAAGGAACAGATTAACGCAGGCAAAATACGGCTGGCGCATGATATACTTCTCAAAATCCGATTCATTACTATTTACCAATAAGAATGAAATATTGCAGAATACGCTCAGATATAGAGATTTGTACGGCTATGGAGGACATTATTTTTTGCTGAAATTTAATGAAGACGGAACCGTAAAAATGCGCTCTGACTTTACGGATAAATCAATTAAGGAAACCAAAGAGAGCGAATTTGTTATACAACAAAACACCTTTACCGAGCTAAGTTTCACCACTTACAATTATTTGCATAAACTCATTAACGACAAATTTGAAGGAGCATCAGATTTTTTATATGTAGAAGAAAACTTTGACAATGACTTGGTTTTTAAGACAAGTTCATACATTTATCCCGCAAAGGAATATGTATTGCTTCAAGAGTTGGACGCAGAAGAAGCATGGGATGAAGACATTGAAAAGTCGTATGAAAACAGAAAGTTTTTTGACGATATGAAAAATCCGCAAATCACTATCAGAAAGGGGGATCGGATTTTCTTTAAGAGCGATTATGTGATTAAAACAAATTCGCCGGTTGAGTCATACAAGAAATTTTTGGAACAAATCCCAATTAAAAGATATTACGTATTTGAATTTAATACCGTTGATGATCCTTTCTTTGCAGAAAACAAACCCAAAACCGTAGGTTTAGGTTCCGGATATGTGGGCACGGAGAAGGGAATGTTTTTCTATCCGGGCATCAGATACGACAAGAAATTTATTTTTTACGACTTTGAACGACAGGGAGATAAGTTTGTTTGCGAACTGGTAAGAATATACGATCCTATTCGCAGAGTATTTATGTATGTAAGCAAATATCGCTACCCCGAAGGCGAACCAACATTTATGGTTGCAGAAATAAAAGACGAACCCGTAGAAGAGTAACAACAAAATAATGGAACGGTAAAAACCGGTAAAATTAATTTATCCGAAACCTTGACAACTAAAATAGACAGATGAAAAATATAATAATAGCACTCATGGCAAGTTTCCTGTTTTTGGCTTGCAACAAAGAACATCCGTCCGAAATTAACGAAGATTATGAAGAGTTATTCCCCTGGCAAGGCATAGACAAACCTGAAAATTCATACGAAGATATGAATATAAATATATGCAATCCCGAGGAAGCCCTTAACGATTACGTATATTTCGGAAAAGACCTTGAAGACAAAAGAACCTATACCGTAACCATAGAGTGCAGCTACAAAGAAAGTCCGGATGCATTTTCAAGCGGAAAATCCAGATACGAAATAAGATATATCGATAAAAACAAACAAATAAAGGTCATCGGAACCAAAAGTACACAAGAAGGAATTTCGTATATGCTTGAAAGTGATGAGGTTTATACAGAAACCTTTGAAGTAGAGTCGGGCTATCCGATGTATCTGTTTGTAAACGGAGGAGGAAACCGATTTTCAAGTGTGAGAGCAAAAATAACAGCCAAATCAGCCGACGGATTAATAGAAGCCCCCATACTCAGCTCCGAGCAATATCAAAATAAGATGGGATTTAATTTAGTCCAAAACCCTTATTGTGAATACATAATTTTACCCTGATTACAAACAAATGAGAATTAAAATAGTCCTATTCAGCCTAATCTTAATTTTTGTTGCTTCTTGCAGCAAAAAAGCAGAGCAAACCATAGAAACAGCCTACATAGATCCATTAACACTGCCAAGAGTATTAAAATACAAATTCTCTCGAAATGGAATATCTAATGTAGATTACTTGGAGTGCCGTCTAATAAAAGAACCCTTAAGTATTGTGTATCAACGCTTAAAAGTAGCGCGAATTTTCAATCAGAGTAATTACGACGAGATTTTTAAGTATTACCAAACAGGGATTTATCAAATCAAACCCGAAAACGAAGTAGTCAGCTCTGCATTTCATGAAGAAGACAGAGATAAAGTAAGGCAAGATATTATTGCTTTAATCAATAAAACGGCAGAAATCAGCGGTTACGGGAAAAGTAATCCGGGTGAATACCGAAAAAGAAAAGCTGTACCGAATCAAACCGGATACATAGGATACAACATCGGAGACCCCAACGTCGCTTTTGTCGATGAGTACGGAATAATAAACTCTGAGGTATTTGACGGAATGATAATGGGAGCCATCTACTTAGACAAGATATTAAACAAACATCTTGACAAGGATCTGTTTGTAGATGAAAAACTCCTTAAAGACCATGAAGACATTGTATTACCCGAAGGAAGAAACTACACGGAACTGGAACACCATTGGGACTTAGCCTACGGCTATTTTGGCTTCCTGCGTTATCTGACCATTCCCGAAGGAATTCCCGCTCTTAAAGGTTGCGAACAAAAAGTATTGGACGCATTTATACTGGGAAGAACATACCTGAATAACTACATGTATGAAGAAATGTACGAGCAAATGGATATAATATGCGCGGAACTTTCAAGAGCAATAGCCATTCGCATAATTAACTATCTAACAGGCGTAAACACCATTGCCAACTTAAACGAGGCAGATGGAAGCGATGCCTTTACATTTCTGTCAAAAGCTTACGGATTAATCTATGCCATACAATTTGCTCGAAAGCCGGACGGAAGTGTGTACTTTACCTACCAACAAATTCAAAATATTTTAAACCAAATGAAATCCGACAACGGATTGTGGAATACAGATAAATTATTAGCCGATGAAGACACAGAAGGTTCAGTTGAAAATATAGCAAAACAAATAGCCGAGCCTTTCGGCTTTGCGCCCGAAGACGTCAGACGGTAATAGGACAAAAATCGAGGCAGTCCCGGAGTCTGTCTTAAAAACAAAAAACACAAACCAATGAAACACCCATGTTTGAATTGCGAATTACAAATTACGAATGACGGAGAATTTTCAATTCTTAACTTTTAATTTAAACCCGATGAAAAAAATATTCACATTAATAAGCATCTTTTTGCCACTCATCATAAATGCGCAAACTAATTTGATTGAAAACGGGAGTTTTGAACAAAGCTCCACCCATTTGGGAAAAGCCAAGTTTGATGCCTGGCACTTTTCCGGTGATTTAGTCCCCACAAAAGTTGAAGGACACAACGACAACAGCGGAGCAAAGGCATATGCAAACGGCAACTATAGTTTTTATGTATATAAAAATTCAAAAAGCAATATAATAAATGTTGAAGGCAACGTTGAATATACTCTGACATTTTGGCTCAAAGGAAAAACCGGCGAAGAAGAAATTGCCCCTCGAATTACTTGGTATGAAAACGATACGGAACTGGGAGCTGTTCAATTAAAAACAAGTGTGGCAGCCACAGACTGGGAGCAAAAAACATATGTTGTAACAATATCTCCCTTAGTGGCCAACAAAGCAAACCTGTTATTTACACTCTCGAGCAAAGGTGATTTTATTGTCATTGACGATGTAGTTCTTAAAAAAACAGGAACGGGAGCCTCTGTGCCAAAGCCTACGGGACTTAACATTTCAACTTTTCAGCGCGAAATAGAAGTTTCCTGGCACAAAGGAGATGAAAATACCAAATGGGAAATTGTCTTTGACGAAGATACAACAATGCTTGAGGAAAATAAATACATGGTTACCAATTTAGATCCCGGTACAAAACATACCATTCAAGTAAGAGCTAAAGTAGGAACCGAAAACTCGGAATTTACAGACGAGAAAACTGTTTATACACAGTTATTTAATCGAGGTAAAGACGATTTAATGCGAGTGCCGCACCTGCGTACATTAACTCACGACGGGAAAGCAAACAAAACCATAAACCTTTTTTACAACGACTTATACAATAAAAATGCAGAAATAAAATATTTCATCAACAACACAGCCATACAACCCCATGGCTATCAACTTACTTTCCCCGAAACCGGGAAACACCTGTTTAAAGTAATTATTAAAGAAGACCCGGAGCATGAATGGGAAACAGAATATAAATTACAAATTGAATAATTTTAAATTGCTGTTGTTTTAATTTTAAATCGAACAATTCCAAGCACTTTTAAAACTCAAAAATAGACCAATTATGAATAAATTTCTCACTTTAATAATAGCCGCCGTCTTATTGTTTTCCGCATGCGACCGGAAAGAAGATGATAAAGTATATCCGGAAATAAAAGTAGGAACCGATCAAGAGTCGCTGAAAGAAATTTCGATAAATAAATTTACGGAGCGAAAAATAATCCTTTCGGGAGGAAATAAAAAATATCAGGTAAACGTAGAAAACTCTCGACTTGTAAAAGCATCGGTCTACAGAGATACACTAAAAATAAAAGCCATGCTTGAAGGAAGTACATTTGCATCCATAAAATCGCATAATCAAGAAACGATCCTAAAAATAAGCGTTGTGCCCCGGCAAATCAGCACCAGTTTAGATACCATAAGGCTTATGCCCAAAGATATAAGCAAATTTGTAAGCGTAAACGGAGGGGGAGATATTGTACACATGGAAGAAATAGACCCCGACAACATCTTAGAAGCAAAATGGAACGGACAAACCGGCATCTTAGAAATAAAAGCACACTATGAAGGAGAAGCAAAAATCATATTCAAATCACAAAATGTGATAAGCAAGGAAGTGAATGTAATAATTAGATCACAAGGAGAAACAAAAGATATTGGCATATATTCCACAACAAGCAAAGATATTTATGTAGACCTAAAACCAGTGATGATCGTTAAGCGTAAAAATGTAGGCACATGGCTGTCCGCAGGCACCAATCCCTATGGAACCAACTTAGGTGGTTTGTGGGGAAAAGAAATATCCACAAAATTTTCATCAATAAAAAATCCTCAAAAAGGCACTTACATTAATGTGCATGTTACCTTTGCTCCCCAAGGCGTGCAAGGCGTATCAAACATACACAGCGGAATAAATAAGATGTATATAGAAGACATAAATAATGAAAACAACACGGTGGTACTCAGAGGAAGAGGATACAAAGTAGTATTACCGATAGAAGAGTAAATAAATTTTTAACATAAATCAAATATAAATTAATTTTTTTTAACATGAAAAGAGTATTTTTAGTATTAAGTATGGTCATTATGGGGCTAACCATTTTTGAGTCCTGTAAAAAAAGTGAAGTAACAGAACCTGTTAGAGAGCTTACGGTAAATAACACCTCCCTTGTCATTCTGCGAGGAGAGAAAGCCGAAGTCGAAATTACCGGTGGAAATGACGGTTATCAAGTAACTGCTTCCAATGATAAAGTAAAACCTTCATTGAAAGGCAAGAAAATCATTATTAAAGCACTGGAATGCGGAGAAAGTACGGTAACCTTAACTGATGCCGAAAATAAAAGCCTGACCATTAAGGTTACGGTTTCTGCAAAAGATATAGCCGTAAATGCCAACATTGTTGCCGTACAGAAAGATCAAACCGCAGAGATTGACATCATCGCCGGCTCCGGCTCTTACACCGCCAAAGCTGACAATGATCATGTAACGGTTGTGGTAGAAAATAACAAAGTCAAAATTACCGGAGTAAGCAAAGGAAAATCAACGGTTACCGTTACTGATACGAAAACGAACAAAACCGTCCAAATTGCTGTAACTGTAACACTTTCAATCCCGGACATTGCCCTGGATAAAACAACTATTGAAGTAAACAAAGACGAAACAAAAGAAGTAACCGCTGTATCCGGCTCCGGCTCTTACACCGCCAAAGCGGACAATGATCATGTAACGGTTGTGGTAGAAAATAACAAAATCAAAATTACCGGAGTCAGTGAAGGATTATCAACAGTAACCGTAACCGACAACGAAACAAAAAAGAAAGCGACAGTTACCGTAACAGTCAAAGAATCATATCCTGACCTTGCCGTAGATACAGAAGAGGTGAAAATAGAAAAAGAAGGTAGTATAAAAGTAAACATAACAGACGGATCCGGTTCTTATAAAGTGGAAGCCAATAACGACAATGTTGAGGTAAAATTAACCGGCACAGAAATTTTGATTACCGGGAAAAAAGTCGGAGAATCTGAAGTCACCGTTACCGATACCAAAACGAATCAAACAGTAACAATCGGTGTAACCATAGAGAACAAAACTCCGGACATTGCTCTTGCAAAAACCGAGGTTACGGTAATCAAAGGCAAATTCGAAGAAGTAACCGTAAATGCAGGTTCCGGGTCTTACACTGCCAAAGCCGACAACAGTAAAGTTACCGTTACCGTAAGCGGAACAAAAATCAAAATTACAGGAGCTGATTTCGGAACTGCAAAAGTTACTGTTACCGATACTAAAACCCAAAAAACTGCAACCATAGATGTTAAGGTAGTGAAAGAATTAAAAATATCGGAAGCTGATTTAGTCATTTATAACCAAAAAGTTACACCTGCCAATGCTCCCGAGAAACAAACTAAAAGTGTTTCAATCACTTCAGGTTCAGGGAATTACAAAGTAGAAGTAACAAAAGGTGCAAATCTGATTAATGCCTTTATTGTGGGTGGTAATAGTATAAAAATTACTTCAAAAAGTACAGACAAAGGGGTAGCAACCGTTCTTCTTACCGACAACGAAACTTCTTTGACAAAAGAAATAGAAGTAAGGGTTACAGAACCTCTTGCAGTAAGCAACTCATCAAAAATAGTACTGTTTACAAATACGGCAAACAAAGAGGTTACTTTCATCGGTTATTACACAACCCAAGGTGACAGTTATGACCATATTGAAGTAAGTTCAAACAAAACCAATGTTGCCACTGTTACAAAAGTTAAAACTGCTCCATACATGGGGATTAAAGTGCAAGCAGGCAACACCACCGGCAATGCCGTGATTACAATAACTGACCACATCAACACCATCACAATTGATGTAGAAGTTAAGAAAGCAAAGCCTTTCAAAATTTTAGCATTCACCTCTCCTTACGATGAAATTGATTATAATCAAACAATAAATTTAGTAATGGATCCGGGAGCAGGACTAATGGGCGAAGTAAACTTTTATATTGAAGGAAGCGGACAATATGAATTTGATCCGGCTACAAGCACCCTGTTTGCTGCAAATGTTTGGGAATCCTCCGGTGATGAAGTTTTAACAATAATGCCTCTGGGAGAAGAAGGTACTGTTAATTTGAAAGTAAAAGATGTAGGTAATAATGAAACCAAAAATTTAAAATTAAATATAACCGAGAAAAAACCTTTTGAAGTTTCTTTTACTCCTTCATCCGGCACATGCTCATTTGATAATAATCCAATGACCGAGGCAGGCAAAAGCTTTGAAGGAAAGGTAACAATGAAAGTAGGAGATACCGGAACATTTACCCTTACCGGAGGAGTTCCCGGTAATAAATATAATGCGGAAGAATTTGAGCATGTAAATAGTGATCCCGGTGTTATAACAAAAACAAGTCCTGACGGAACCGGTACTTGTACGATAACCGCTGAAAAAGCAGGAACTTATTACCTTAAATTTAATTATTATGGTGGTGCAGCTCCCGAACTAAAATATTACAAAATAGTAGTTACCAACTAATAAACACACCACAAAAAAGAAAACCCTCAAAAGATGCTCTTCTTTTGGGGGTTTATTTTTATCCGGCAAATGTGTTGTTCATAAGCATTGTAAATCAATAAGTTATAAGCTATTGCAATGATTTTTGAGAGTCCGTTTTTTGAAAAATATGCTTGTTTCGTTTTCTTGCAAGAAAACAGCAAATGCGTTTTTATTGAAAAAACTCCGGATTGAAATTGACAAGCTCTAATTCTTCGGTGCTGCGAGTAAAAGCCGTGTAAAGCCAGCGCAGAAATTCTGTGTCTATCATATCTTTTTTCAACCAACCTTGATCTATAAAAACCTTTTTCCACTGTCCGCCTTGGGCTTTGTGGCAGGTAATTGCATAGGCAAATTTGATTTGCAAGGCATTCAAGAAGGGATCTTCTCGCATCTTTTTGAAACGTTTTCGTTTATTTTTGATGTCCAAATAATCCTCCTCCACTTTGCGGTAAAACTGCATGCTTTCTTCATAGCTCAACGAGGCAGTTTCGCTGCTTAATGTATTGAGCATCACCTTGGCTTCCAGTTCTAAATTTTCATAATCCGGGAAACGCAATTCCACATCGGCAAATCGAAAACCGTATAATTCTTGGTATTTTCGGATGCGTAAAATTTCTGCCGTATCGCCGTTTGCAATAAAATCGATCTCTTCTAAATCTTGTGCCCAGAAATAATTGTTTTTAACAATCATAATCAGATCCCCGGGCGATATTTCTTCTTCAAGATCAAGTACTGTTCGACGAATTCCCTCATTATACCTGTTGGCTCGTTTGTTGGAGCGGCAAATAACGATGCTTTCATACAAAGAATATTTTGCATAAGCATCAGATAATGAGTCAATAAGATCAACTCCGTTAAGTTTTTTTATATCGGAAAAACCCTCTAAGCGGATGGAGGGATAGTCGTATTTTTGTTTGTAAAAGACATCTTTGCCTTCGCGCAAGATGTTCCGAATCTGGGTGGCATTGTGTAAAATTCCGGACTGTTTTTTTTGTCGAACGACCTCGGTCAGTTCAAACTCAATAACTTCTAACCCGAAGGCTTCCAGCTCCGACTTGTCCAATGCCGGGCTGATGTTTAATTTGACCGGAGGCAACTGGGCTTTATCCCCTAAGATTAATAGTCTGCAACCGATACCGCTGTACACATATTCTATCAAGTCATCCAACAAACGACAATTTTTAAATGCTCCGCCACGTCCGCTTTCATTGGCAATCATCGAAGATTCATCAACAATAAAAAGGGTGTTTTTATGCAAATTTGTATCCGGAAAAAAAGCCCCGAATCCGTCTGATGAGGATTCTTGTCGGTAAATTTTTTTATGTATCGTAAATGCCGGTTTTTCTGCGTATTTGCTGAGTACTTTTGCGGCTTTTCCGGTCGGGGCGAGTAATACGGATTTGAGTTTTAGTTTGTCAAATGCCTTTACGGCTGCCGCTGTGATTGAGGTTTTCCCGGTTCCGGCATAACCTTTGAGCAAGAATAAAGAATCATTGTCTTGATTTGCAACAAACTGAGCTATTTTTCCTATCAGTATTTTTTGTCCTTCAAGCGGAGGGAAGGGGAGGCATTTCAAAATAGTATCTCGGATATGATCGTGCAGCATAATATCGGATTAAAATTCAAAGATATAAGATTTTCTTGAAAGAGTCTCGAAAAAAAATATCTTTTGTAAATCTTTGATTTATAAGAAGATATTTCATGGAGAAATAAAAAAAAATCAAATAAAATTTACTTGAAGTGCTCCGGGATAAAAAAAAATTATAAATTTGCCATCAAACTAAAAAATTTAATCAATGATACTTTATATTATTATCCTGATTGTAGCAACGGCAGCTGTTGCTGTTTTGATGAATGTAGAAAAGTTAGCGCAAAATAAAACGATCAAATATTCCGTTTACGGTGCTTATTTTGTGTTTATTTTGTTCTTACTTTATTTAATTACAGACGGTACAGACATTCCGCTGATACTGGTCTTTTTAGCATTGGTCTTTTTGGCACTCTCTCTATTGGTTAAAGGAAGTTATTTGGCAGCTTCTTCGCTTAAAATCATGAAAGTGGTAATGACCGCTCTCTACGTTTGCGGCGCTGTTATTGCCGGATATTTCTTGTACGAAAGCATTAGTATGCCCATTCGATTTAATAACGAAAAACACGTGCGTTATCAAAAAGCGATAGACGAGTTGAAACGCATTCGTACAGCTCAAATTGCTTACAAAAATGAACACGATAAATATTCACCCAGTTTGGATGAACTCAAAAAATTTATTCAAGAAGGCTCAATGACCGTTATCCGAAAAGAAGGAGAAGCCCCGGATTCCATCTTTTTGCAAGAAGGAAATGATTTGGAAAAAGCCGAACGCAAGTCTTTGGAGTTAGGGCTTATAAAAAGGGATACCTTGCGTGTCCGATTGATGGATACTTTATTTAAAAATTATGATATATCCAAATTTGGGATTGTGCCTTTTACAGATGGTCAAAAATTTGATATGGATACAAATTCAATAGAAGCCGGAGGATTGTCGGTCAATGTTTTTGAAGCCAAAGTTTTAAATCAAGTTTTATTGAGCGGAATGAACAAAAAACTCATTCTTAATTTGAACGATGATGCGATAAAAGCCGAACATTATCCCGGACTTAAAGTCGGTTCTTTGGAAGAAAATAACAACAACGAAGGAAACTGGGACAAAGAATACGATTTGAAAAAATAAAATAAGAAAAACAGACAGCGGCATAAGAGAGAATCAGGAGCTCTTGCCGCCGTTTGTTTATTTATATTGCTTACAAGGATTGAGCTTATGAAGAATTTTTTTGTATTTAATGAGGGGTTTGCGAAAACCAAAACGACCACTTATATCTTGTCATTGCAGTTAGATGCAGAAAGTTTTTCTTATACAATCATTGATACATTAGGGCGGAGTTATGCGGCCTTGAGACACCATAACTTTAAGCAAGAATTACGCAAAGAAAATGTTTTGAAAAAACTGGAAGCAATGTTCAAAGAAGATATGTTTTTGAACCGAAATTACAAAGCAGTTTTTTTTAGTTATGTGGCCAGTAAATCGACCTTGATACCCAAAGATTTGTTTAAAAAAGAAAATTTGAAACAAATCTTTAACTTCAATCAAACTCCCGACAAGTATGACGAGTTGCAGTTCAATTACCTTTCCTGTTTGAATGCTTACAACGTCTTTTCCATTCCTTCGGAATTGACCACTTTGCTGATCAATCGATTTCCTGAAATCATTTTCATCAACAACAACAATGCAACCATTCGCGATTTGATTTCCAGATCCGAAGAACAAGAGATTCCACACCCTTTGGTAGGAATCCATTTTAATGACACCAGCTTTCATATCGCACTGCACAGAGGCGGTAAATTGCAAGTAATGACTTCTTATTCATTCCATAGTAAAGATGACGTAGTCTATTACATTGCCAACTTGCTGACCCGCTATGGCATAGATCCGGCGCGAGTCAAAATGTATGTAACAGGAATTATCGAAGAAAAAAGTGAAATGTTCCAATTTATCACTCGTTTCTTTGGGAACATCGAACTGCCCGAAGTCAAAACAGACTATGCGTATAAGTTTGAAAAGATAGATAACTATCTGTTTTACAATCTGTTGAATCTTCACAATGAGGATTATTAGGGGCGAGTTCAAGAACAGGAAAATTCTTCCGCCTAAAAATTTCAAATCCCGTCCTACTACCGATTTTGCCAAAGAAGGCTTGTTCAATATTTTGGAAAATCGCATCAATCTTCTCGAGCTTTGCGTTCTGGATTTGTTTTGTGGCACAGGGAACATTTCCTTGGAGTTCTTGTCGCGAGGCACTCCCGAAGTTATGGCGGTTGAGCAGAATTATGCGTACGTCAGACATATTAAGGAGCAAATTCAGACAATGGGGGTTGCTTCCGATCGCTTTCGAATTTTTCATTCTGACGCTTTGAAATTTGCCTCCAAAAAAGATTTATCCTCTTTCGGAATTATTTTCGCAGATCCTCCTTTTCATTACCCTAAGCTCTCTGTGTTGCCGGAAGTTTTTTTTGCCAATCCGACTTTGTCTCCCGACACCCTGATTGTCATAGAACATCCTTCAAACATTGATTTTTCCGATCATCCGTCTTTTGAAAAAAAAGCTGCTTATAGTGCTGTAAATTTTTCCTTTTTCAATAATTGATATAATTTGGAATGATTATTTATTTGCTCCTAAGTATTTGTTTATAAGATTTTTACAGTGAGAGTAAAATTGTTCTTTTTATTTATTTTCGGAAAAAAGTAAGAAAAACAATTTTCTGTTTTAAAAAAAGTATTACCTTTGCATCGGAGTTCTAAACAACTCTAGTTTAAAAGTGTTTTTTTCATAGTAAATTTTAGGTTAGTTGTGAAAAGGCGGAGTTTCTCCGCCTTTTTCTTTATCCGAAAAATCCCCCAAAGCTTCTTGTATGTCTTCAGAATTAATTCCCGATTTGAAAAATTGTGAGTTTAAGGGTACGCCTTTTAAAAACTTGATGCAAAAACGAATCCGTAAGGTCCTCATAGTCAGCAGTGAATATGATGCCTTCGTTTTGGAGGAAGACGGCAGGATTGAAGAGCAAATTTTTAAAGAATATGTATCATTGAATTTGCGTTATCCTCCGCAAATTCTTCACGCCAACACAGCAGAAGAAGCTCTGAAATTGATTACAAACACCTACATTGATCTCATTATTACGATGTTGAATGTCGGGCAAAAATTTGATGTTTTTGATTTTGCCAAGGAAATCAAAAAGACCTATTCCAAGAAGCCGGTTGTATTACTGACTCCGTTTTCTCGGGAAACTTCGGTAATGCTCGCCAAGAAAGACAGCAGTGCAATTGATTATGTTTTCAGTTGGTTGGGGAGTGCCGATATTCTCCTGGCTATCATCAAGTTAATTGAAGATGATATGAATATCAAGAACGATTGCCAATATGGAGTACAGTGCATTTTATTGGTTGAAGATTCGGTGCGTTATTATTCCGCCTATTTGACCGATATGTATAAAACGCTTCTGGTTCAGTCTAAAAAATTTATGAAAGAGGGATTGAACGAATATCAACAAATGAACCGGATGCGTGGCAGAGCCAAGGTGTGTTTGGCGAAGAATTTTGAAGAAGCTACCGCAATTTATGAAACATACAAGGATAATATTTTGGGAATAATTTCGGATACAAAATATCCGCGAGAGGGTAAAATTGATCCGCACGCCGGGATAAGATTCGTTAAAAGAATAAAAGAAAAGAACCCGTCTTTGCCTGTTTTGTTACAGTCATCCAACCTGAAAAACAGGCAATATGCCAAGGAATTGGAAATCGGTTTTTTGCATAAATATTCGCCGGATGCCAATCGTGAACTTACCCATTTTATGGAAAAATATTTTGCTTTTGGAGCTTTTGAATTTGTAAATCCGGAGACGAAAGAAGTCCTCTTGCGTACAGCCAATTTGAAAGAATTGCAATACAAATTGTCCCAAGTGCCCGATGATTCTTTTCGTTATCACGTGGAACGCAACCATATCTCTAAGTGGCTCTATGCCAGGTCTTTATTCTCACTGGCTTGTTTCTTTAAAAAAATCACACTTCAGGATTTCGACGATGATTTAGAAAAAACGCGCGAATTTATTTATGCGCATATTGATCAATATCGTAAAGTCAGCTCGCGGGGGATTATTGCCGAATTTGATCGTTATTATTATGACGAATCATTTATGTTTTGCCGGATCGGGAAAGGATATATGGGAGGAAAGGCGAGGGGATTGGCATTTTTGGATACATTGATAAAAAAGAACATTGAAGCGGATAAATATCCCGGAGTTCACATAAAAATCCCCCGGACTGTAGTGTTGACAACCGAGGTCTTTGACGCCTTTATGGAAAACAATGATTTGTATTCATTTGTTTTGGATGACAGTAAAAGTAATGAAGAAATTTTGCAAAAATTTATTACTTGCAAATTGCCCGAAGAGGTCAAAGATGACCTGCGTGCATTTTTGAGCAAAACGCATGAACCCATCGCCATACGTTCTTCCAGCCTTTTGGAAGATTCTCATTATCAGCCTTTTGCAGGAGTTTATTCTACTTATATGCTTTCAAATACAGGCGATTTTGAAACTAATTTTTTACAATTGCTATCCGCCATAAAATCGGTGTATTCTTCGGTGTATTACAAAGAAACCAAAGCTTATATGCAGGCAACAAAAAATGTAATTGACCAAGAAAAAATGGGAATTGTCTTGCAAAAAGTATCCGGGAATCAATACGAAGATCGGTTTTATCCGACTTTTTCCGGAGTGGCACGCTCCATCAACTTTTATCCGTTGGAAGACGAAACAGCCGAAGAAGGAGTGGTAAATGTAGCCTTGGGATTAGGGAAACATATTGTAGAAGGCAAACGTTCGTTGCAATTCTCGCCCTTGCATCCGCGCAAAATTTTGCAACTTTCTTCGCCCGGGATGGCTTTAAGTGACACACAGAAAACCTTCTATGCCCTGAACTTATCTGCCGAGAGTTTTTATCCTTCGACTGACGAGGCTGTCAATTACGAAAAATTTGACATCAAACAAGCCGAAGAAGATGAATCCATTTATGAAATATCTTCGGTTTTTGACTTTCAAGATAATGTGCTCCGGGAAGGGCGAATGTATCAAGGAAAACGATTGATTACCTTTGCTAATGTGCTGAAATACAACTCCTTCCCGCTTGCAGAAATTGTGCAAGAAGTATTGCAGATGAGTCAAAAATCAATGAATAATCCGGTGGAAATAGAATTTGCCGTAAATTTCCCACCCGAAAATTCAGGAAGGAAAAAAGAATTTGTTTTGTTGCAAATTCGTCCCATTGTTGAAGAAAACTTAGACATTAAAATTGACTTGAAAACCATTGATAAGGACGATATTTTTGTACATTCAAAAATGTCTTTGGGACATGGTGTGATAAAAGATGTTTATGATTTTGTTTACGTAAAAACAGAGCATTTTGACTCTGCCAACAATTCGCTGATGGTGCCGATTATCGAGAAAATCAATCGCCAATTTGTCGAAGAAAATAAAAACTATATCCTTTGCGGTCCCGGCAGGTGGGGCAGTAGTGACCCTTGGTTAGGAATCCCCGTGAAGTGGAGCCAAATTTCTGCGGCACGCCTGATTATTGAATCCGGATTGCCCGATTATCGTGTAGAACCCAGCCAGGGAACTCATTTCTTTCAGAATTTGACCTCCTTTAAAGTCGGGTATTTTAACATTAATCCCTTTAGCGGAGATGGAATTTGGGACGAACAATATTTGTCGCAATTTGATGCGGTATATGAAGATCAATACATACGTCATGTACGTTTTGATGCTCCGGCAATTATTAAAATCAATGGCAAGCAAAGTGAAGGGGCTGTTTTTAAGCCCCGAAAGTAAATCTAGATTTCATAATTGGCACATTATTTGAAGGAGTTAGGATTTTAACTCATTATGCAAATTTCTCTTTGGTGTGTAGGCAAAACCTCTTTTGACTTTGTGCAGGAAGGATTGGACGAGTTTGAAAAACGAATCAATCATTTCGTGCCTTTTGAGTTAAAGGTGATCAAGAACGTATCCGGAAGTCGCAATATGTCGCCTGCGGTAATCAAAAGAAAAGAAGGAGAACTGATTGCAAAGGACTTAAAGAGCGAGGATTACCTCATTCTGCTGGATGAAAAAGGAGCCGCAATGTCTTCCCTGAAATTTGCCGATTTTATTGAAAATAAAACGAGAATCGGGCTAAAAAAAATAGTTTTTCTTATAGGCGGAGCTTATGGATTTTCTCCGGAAATTTATGCCAAAGCAAAAAAAAGTATATCTTTGTCCTCGATGACTTTTTCTCACCAACTGATACGCTTGATTTTTGCCGAGCAGTTGTACAGAGCATGCACGATAAATAAGGGAATCCCGTATCACAATGAATAAATTGAAAATAAGCAGACATCTTCTATTTTTTGCTGCAGTTTCTTGCCTGCTGGCATCTTATTTATTCTATTACATTCCGAAGAAAAATCAACAACACATTGATAGCGAAGCTGTTGAAATATCTGCTGACGAGCAGTTGGAATATCTGCATCGGGAGATGATGCACATAAAAGAAATATTCCTAAAGAATTTTGATCAGTTGGAAGCAAGAGAGGATAACGAAAAATATTTTCAAGTCTTCAACTTTTGTTCCGATTTCGATTTCCCGATTTTGATTTATAAAAACAACCGATTGAAATATTGGTCGGTGCATACTCCGGCATTGCCCTTGTTTCAATATCCGCAAAAGTTTTTCGACAAAAACATAGCCATTGAAGTCGGTAACGGGTGGTATTTGAAAAAAATAATAAAACTCGGCAGCCATACGCTTGTCGGATTGATTCCCGTGAAACACCGCTTTTTCTATCAAAATCAATATTTGCAAAATAAATTTACTCCGGCATTCCGGATTCCGGACAGTTGGTTAATCTCCGGAACTCCCACTTTGATAGGGAAAGAGATACGCTCTCGGAAAACCGGGAAGTATCTCTTTTCTGTAATCCCCCCGGCGGAACAAACACAAAAAGAGAATCCGCCCGGGCTTCTCTCTTTACTTCTTTTTTTAATAGGATTTGCACTCCTGCTTCTCTACATCAATTGTTTAAATAAAAAGATTGAAGACCATGAGTTTTCGTATTTTTATATAGGTATCGGTTCGCTATTGCTGCTGATTTTATTTTTTATTTCCATTTATTTTGACTTGCCTCAATTTCTTTTTAAACATGCCTCGCTGATAGAAGAGACTAACGCCGAAGAAAAGTCGCTGTTGTTCCCTGTACATTTTATGCGTATTTCATTCATTGTATTGTTTTTTGCCGTCAATATCTTTCGGATGATACCGTTCAAGCATATATTTACTCAAAAAATAGTACACAAACGTCATTTTTGTGTAATCCTGCAAATGTCCTTGTTCTTGCTCATGTTTTTATTCTTTGACTCACTGGTCAAAACCATTCATGTGGAGTTGAGCCAATTCAATGACAAAAGCAGTATTGCGACATTTCGTAACAATATCTATTTGCTTGGTATATACATTGAAGTCGGTATTTTTATTGCCTCTTTTTTCTTATTATCCGACAGGTTACTCAGAATATTGCTTGAATCTTTCCCCAAAATTCAAACATTCCTATTTTACCTTGCTTTTCTTGCCACATTAATTATCCTTGCCCTTTTTGACATCGGAGAATTTGCTCTTTTCGAGCTGTCGTTGTTTGCGTTTATTCACCTGTTTATCTTTTATATATATTTCCGAAAGCACAGATATAACCTTTATACAATATCCTTGATAACATTGGGGATTTCTCTTTGGGTAGCTTTTCTTTTTGAAAGTGATGACGAGCGATTTGAAAAAAGGTTGATGCGGACTCACATCGAAAAATTGAATACCGAGCGCGATCGAATGGCAGAACACTTTTTGAAAGAAATAAGTCCGAAGTTGGAAGCTGATCAAAAGCTTGCAGAGATGCTTATGGAGGAATCTTCTTCGCAATACGTTGATATTCGCGAATATCTGCAAAAAAAATACTTTTACGGATTTTGGGATAAATATGAGTTGAGTTTATTGCTCTGCTTTGATACCCCTGTGGGCAAGAATGAAAACCATTATGACAATTGCCAAAGGTATTATCAAAAGGTATATCGCAATCACGGCATTAAAATAGGGAATACCGTTTTTTGGAACATCGGCAAAGATAATCGAGGTATTTGCTACACAGGCAATGTGAAGGCAAAGAAAAATAACAGTGATAAAGTAAGTCTGTATATCTCTTTGACCGAAAGACTTTCATCTTCTTATCTGGGCTATCCGGATTTGTTGGTGGAAGAGTCGCAAATGCCGGTTAAAGATCCGTCCTATTTCTCACATGCAAAATACAGCGGCGGAATATTGGCGGCGAAATCAGGCACCTTCGGATACAGACTCAATGATGCTTCTTTCCGAAAAAAAAACGGCTTCAAAAAAGAATATTTTCTGGAACAAGACGGCTATAGACACCTGATAATGAGGAAAAATGACAGAACTTTGGTGGTTAGTGTTCCGGAACGTTCGTTTCAAACTCGAGCCACACAGATTGCCTACATCTTTTTGCTTTATTTCTTCATGATCGCTCTGAGCCGCTTGTTGTCTTCCGTTGAATTTTTCAGGAAGAATTTTTTCACAAGTTTCAAAAGGAGGATTCGCCTTTCCATGTCTTTTATGCTTTTGTTTGCCTTCTCTCTTTTTGCGGTAAGCACGATCAAATATTCGATGACGCAGAACGACCGGAGCAATGATGATCGAATGCGTGAAAAAATAATTTCTCTCCAAGGCTACTTTAAGGAACGCGGCAAAGAGTGGCAAATGGAAGGAGTGGAGCGTATAGATTCCGTAGAAATGACCGAAGAATTACGTGAATTGTCTCAAACCTATTTTTCGGACATCAACCTTTACGATGTTACCGGTACGCTGGTTGCCTCTTCAAGACCGGAGATTTTTAGCAAAAAATTGCTTAGCACACAAATGAACAGTATTGCCTATGAGCAGGTGTATGTACAAAGAAGGTCGGAATTTATTCATCAAGAATCTATCGGTAATCTGACTTATTCTTCTATTTATATTCCTTTGCAAAATATCGAGAAAGTCATTGTCGGATTTATCAACATGCCTTTTTTCATGCGAGATAATTCATGGCAAAAAAATATTTCCGACATTTTTGTAACCACCGCCAATATTTATGTCCTTCTCTTTTTGATTGTTCTGTTTTTGACCTTCGGGTTATCCTCCGGAATTACTTATCCTTTGAGTATCTTGCAAAGCGAGTTTAAATCTTTACAAATTGGCAAGAAGCAAGAGAAAATAGAATATCACCGCAAAGACGAAATTGGGGAGCTGGTGGAGGCGTATAATTTGATGGTTGATAAGTTGGAAAGTGAAGCCGGAAAACTTGCCGAGACCGAGCGTGAAAATGCTTGGCGAGAAATGGCAAAACAAATTGCTCACGAAATCAAGAACCCGCTCACTCCCATGAAGTTAAGCATACAACTGTTGCAAAGAAGTTGGAATGAAGATAAAGATCGATTTGAGGCGCGTTTGAATAAAGTTACCTATACCTTGATTGAGCAAATCAACTCGCTTTCAAATATAGCCGCTAATTTTTCAGCTTTTGCCAAGATGCCTCGCATCAAAACCGAGGAAGTGGATATTATCAAGAAACTCAAAAGCGTAAAAGCGCTTTTTGAGAATACGCCGCATATGCACATTTTATTACAATTCAACGGTCATCGAAATTTGTCTGTGATTGCAGACAATCAGCAGATTTCGCGTGTATTTATCAATTTGTTGAAAAATGCCATTCAGGCGATTCCCGAAGATCGAGAAGGAAAGATTATTATCTCTTTGTATTTGCCTGATAAAGAATCTGTTATGGTGAGTGTCGCCGATAATGGAATAGGAATCCCCGAAGATAAAACCGACCAATTGTTTGAACCTACTTTTACTTCAAAATCTTCCGGTTCGGGCATCGGCTTGGCGATTGTTAAAAATATTGTACAGTCCGTAGGCGGGACAATCAGTTTCAGTACAAAAGAAAACATCGGCACAACTTTCCATATCACATTTAAACGCTGTGTGAGAGAAAGTTAAGCCGATGTCTCGATAATTTTGTATTGTTTTCTGCTTTCGGGAGAAAACAATCACAAAAAAGAGGGATTAAAATTTAAAGGAAACTCCTCCTTTCAGGTAACAGATACCGTACCCCAATTCGGCAAAAACACCGAAACCTTCGGAAAACATATAACGAGACCCGACAAAGAAATCACTGTAAAAGTGAACATAGGTATCTGATCGTGCAACCCAGTGATCGCGACCGGTAGAGGGATTGTATTCCCAAGAGTGCCATTTTTCGGTATGAATTTTTGGACCGGTTGCTAATCCTGCGTACAAATCAAAATTTCCGGAATCGAAAAATTGAAAGTGAAAAGCTGCTCGGAATGCGGGAATCAAGAATATATCACTATTCGTAAAATCATCGTTATATTTGTAGCGAAAATACTTAAACCCGAGCATACCGCCGAAGCCGATGACACCTGCATTGGGAATATCAATGGTTCCGTGTTCAAAATTGAACATAAGAGCAGGACCTATTTTGGTCTTTACAGTCCATCCGTAATAACCGTAATTACTGTCATACACGTGCCAAGAAGGTCCGATACCGATGTCTATGGCGTTGCTTCCTTTGCTAAATTGCGCATTACCGGCAAAAAATAATCCTACCGTAAAGATTAGAATGAATGATAACTTTTTCATAAAAAATTGTTTAGTTGAAAAATGAATAAAAATATTTTCGCAAAGGAAAATAAATAATTCTTTCCGGCAAAAAAATATTTCAATTCACGACAATTTTTAGACGCTTGCACCGGGAGTCCGGTATTAAGAAATTACGGATTTTTGATTTTCTTTTTATGGCAGAAATGATTTTATTTATTACCTTTGGCTCTTCATTCCGTGTTATGCCATAAATCCGATGCGAATACTTTCACACTCAGATACTCTTCAGTATTGTCCCGTAGTCAATCGACTCTCCATAAAATTTGAAGCCAATAATATACGTTATTAATCTCTTAAAAATAAAAAACAAATGAAAAAATTATCTTTTTTAATCCTTGCTATATCTTTCTTGTTTGGTGCGTGTAAGGAAGATCCCATTACCCCCTCCGGCGGTGAGGGAGGTACGCAATTGAATGCCAATCAAAAGGAAGTGCACGACTTAGTGATGCAAAATATTCCCATAAAGGCTTTACCCGAAAGAACTGAGAAGAGAGAGGTTGAAAGGATAGAAGGTACTCCCCGAATGGTAGGAGCTCCTCTGTCGGAAAGTAATTACAAGTATGAAGCCAGACCCATAAAAGTCATAAAGGAGTGTGATATTGTGAATACTCCGGAAGAGTTTGCTTTGTTGGCCCCTTGGGCGGATATATTTCCCGGAGCTTTGATTCAAGGCAAAACCTTACAAGACGGAGTGCCGGCTTTGATTCCGATTTATGAAAAACGTCGAGAAGGCAGGATTTACTTTAGCTTTGTTAATGGAGATAAGGATAGAAAGGAGTGGTACAAAGAAATAGTCATGCGTGGTTCGGAGGTAAATAAAGCCATGAACGAATTACTGCAACAACATTCTGCCTCGCATCCGGCAAAGACACAATATCAAATAGAAGTAGTGAATAGTCTGGAGGAATTGGCGGCAAAGTTTGATTTAAGTTTGAAGTATAATAAAGCCAAATTGAAATCTAAATTAAAAAGTAATTGGTCTGAAAATAAAACTTATATGGCTGTGCGCTTGAATCAAATCTTTTATACTGTCGTCTATGATGATCCGGATGGAGGAATTGCCGGAGTGTTTACAGACGATATTCAAAAGACTGATTTAGAGCCATATACGGCACCGAATAACCCGATATGTTATGTCAGTTCGGTATCTTATGGACGCAGTTTTATCCTCTTGTATGAATCTGAATCTTCACAGGACTCCCTATACGTTTCTTTGAAAGCGGCTTTTGGAAAAGATGAAGATAACAGTGCTTTTGCAGAGGTGTTGTCAAGAAAAGTATTGAAACGCTGCAATGTAAAATTGATGCAAATCGGGGGGAATCCCGGAGCCGGATTGGAAGCAGCTATGGGAGATTATGATAAGATCAAAAAATTCCTGATAGAGGGGGCACAAACATCGCCCAATAACCCCGGAGCACCTTTGTCTTATAAAATAAAGCATTTGAAAGATAACTCTGTGGTACGTTTGAGCGATTTCTTGCACTACAAAGTTGCGGAGCAGATGTTCCCGGCTGTAAAGCCGAACAATGACCTTTGTTTGGACTTATACCGCTTGTCGATTAATGTTTCTTCTAAGGATGGATGGGAAATCTCTGAACCTTCTTCTTGTCAGGTATCAGGTCTTCGAGTCGGTTATATAAATGTGCAAACCGGAATAGAGTACTTTGACTATCCGCCTATAGACTTTTCTTATAATTCCATTAGAGCAAAATCTATTTTGCCGATTTATCATCCCTATTTTGAGAAAGATTTTAACAAAGAGAATCGTTTGATTCTGGAGATGGACGTACATCTATCTGCGACGTGTCGTAGAAAGAAATGGTGGGGGGCGAAAGAAGAAAGAATGATTGTCGCTGAGAAAAGAAAGTTGCGAGTGGAGTATGAATTTGATGAAGGAACCAATCAATGGGTAATACAAGAGACAAACTTTCATTTGCCGGACGAGGCTCAGAAAGATATAGAACCGAGTCCTTTTAGAATGTTGAAATATGAAGAAAACATTAATGGAGTTAATGTCGAGATAGTTTTGGATACACGTTTAAGATTCAACGGTTATAATTACCCGATAGAGTATTAGAATTTATCGCGAATTAAAAAAAGGAGAAAAAGAGGGACTATTTGCCTCCTAATAAAGGTTAATTTTTTCTTCTTCTTCGGAAACGTTTCATAGAGGTAATTGTTTCAAGTGCCTCTGTGGAACGTTTCTTTTTATGGCAGAAATGATTTTATTTATTACCTTTGGCTCTTCATTCCGTGTTTATTATGCCCAAAATTAACTTTTTCAGGCTTTTGCGGGAGGCAAATGTTGAGGATTGTCTATGAAGAGATATGTCGCTAAATATTCGTTTATAACCGGTCAGGTTCTTTTTTTTCTACTTTGCCCCTTGCTTTCTTTCGGGCAAAAGGAAGGCTTGAAGGTACTCAAAATAAATGCGACAAACTATCCCCGGATTGAAGTGTTGGTAAAAACGGCTCAAAAAGTTGATACGACTCAATTGCGCATCGTAGAGCAGGGGAAAGAGCAAACTTTAACCGCAAAGACTTTGCCTTCTCATCAAATTAAAGATCCTGTAAATATCTTATTTTCAGTTGATTATGATTTAAAAAAGCGCATTGCTTCGGAGGTTGATAAAATTTTTCGTCGTTTGCCTGTCGGCAGCAAAATCAATGTGGCTTATCGCTTGCCTAAGGACAGCATGCACGTGCGCAGTGTTTATTTGAGCCCTGCATTCAGCAAAAATTATTCCTACTTTCGGCGGGCGATGCTCACCTGCGAAGTAGATGCAAATCATTTGTTTTCAAAGGATTATGACGTTGAGGATAGGCAAAAAGTCGAAGAGTTTTTAATTGCGGAAGCCGGGGAACAAAAAACGGTATTTATTTACATCCTCACCGGCAAAGAAACTTGGAAGACGGAAGGTTCCGATTTATTGTCCGGCAATTATGGCTCTGCCTATTTTATAGTTTTGCCTCCTGTCGGAGGTGTTTCGCAAGAGAAAATGATTGAAGAAAGTCGGCGTACCGGAGGCATGTTTACCGTTTGCCCCGCGGAGCAAATTTCTAAAACTCTTTACGAATATCTGGAAGATATTGATTTGCAAGGAGTTGTAGAAAGAGAAAAGGTTTGTCGAATTACTTTTCAAAGTCAACAAGGGGAGGGAAAGAATGTTTTTGACTTGTACTACGGAAATCAAAAATATCCCTTACATTTTACGGCTGCCGCACCGCATCCAAGAACACAAACCGAGATTATATTGTTCTGTACTACAGCACTTTTGATAGTTTGGCTGTTTTTTTTGCAGTACAAGAGGCTTTTTGGCAAATATGACAAAACGAAGAAGTCGGACCGGCTTTCTTCCCCGATAGAAATCAGCGTACGCACACCGGGTTTCAACAAAAATTATTTTTTTGAAAAATATTTTATCAGCATCGGGCGTAATCCGGAAAATGATATTGTCATTCCCAATACGACTGTCTCCGCTACACATGCCGTTATCCACAGGGAGAAGAGCGGCTTTTTTGTGCAAGATACCGGAAGTACCAACGGAGTTTTATTGAATGAAAGGAAAATAGACAAAAAACGTCTACACAGCGGCGATAAATTGAAATTAGGCAGTGCTATCTTGGTGGTAATTTTTTAAGCGATTACAACTTAAAATATTTCTTGACAAGATTTTGTGCGTCAGAATTTATTGTAACAGTCTCTATATTAGAAAGTTGCAAATCTTTCTCGAGGTATCCTTTATACCCGGACAGTTTGCCTAAGTCTTCAACGATAAATTCCGGCTTGCCATTTTTATAGCGCCGCCGAATACCTACGTCAGCTCGAAAATTATAAGGTCGGCTGTTTATTGTCGCATTTTTTATCAAGAAATCAAAAAAGGTATTCTTTCGATTGAAAGGTAAATTTTCATAAACGGACAAAGGATTTTGGTCAATGCGGTTTTCGGCGATGGTATGCAGAGCTTGGAGGATTGCCATAAAGTTCAATTGTCTGACTTGTTGCTTTTCCGGATCGTTCCATGCGCCGCCGGATTCTATCAAAATTGTCGATATTCCTTTGGCTTGAATTTGATCTCCAAAAGCGGAAGGCATAAAATCATCATAGTATTTCCCGATTTGTCCGGGGATAAATTTTTCCAAAGAAGCTGCCATGGAACTGATGATTTGCATGGCTTTTTTTCGGTGAATACTTTGAGATTTTGTTTCGTCAAATGCCGGGGCTAAAAAAGAGAGTGTTGCCGGTTTGCCGGCAGCAGCGGCATAGGCAGTTTCCTGGTCATGCAAATTAAAGGCAAATTCCGGTTGTTGTTTGAGGATTTGTTGCATCAATAATTTTCCCTCCGGAGTTTCCGGTTGCAAAGCATCTCGGTTGATGTCGATGCCTTGTGCATTTCTTCTTTGAAAGAGTTCAGCTCCGTCCGGATTCAACATGGGGATGAAATAAAGTGTGCAGGATTGCAATATTTTTTCAAGGATTTCGTCAAACTCTCCCGGATTTTCAATGAATTGAAACAAGTCAAAGAGAGCTCCGGTAGCGGTGGGTTCGTCTCCGTGCATTTGCGACCAAAGCATGATTTTGGTTTTTCCGGTGCCGACTTTCAGTAAATAAATGGGACGTTCTTGGTAGGATTTCCCTGCGATGCAAATATCAAATATTGCCGAGTCTCTTTTTTCGATAAGAGGTATAATATCCTGATGATTAATTACATATCGTGTAAGACTTGCTTCTTTGAAGAGCGTATAGCAGTCGGATAATTTTTGGAGGTTCATTTTTACGGATTGTATTTGGCTTCGGATAAAATTTGCACGGCGTCTTGATTTTGCATCAGCTGTTCCAGGGGAAGTTCGGGCTTATTTTTCATATATTTTTGTATGATTTTATAGCCGATATAAGCACCGATGCGCGGGGCAGAGTTGTTGGAGAACAAGGATGTATAGGGTCCGTCGGCGATGAATTTTCGTATTTCGCGTTGTTCGGTGGAGAAGAGTAATTTGTGTTCTGCGATGTAATTCCAGACTTTGTCTTCATGTTTTCCGGCCCATTGCATTTGTGCGTGCGTATATCTCCACAAGAGGGAGTCGGCAGTATGCGGCAACACTTTTTTTAAAGCGTATTGAATTTTGCCTTCGTAGAGCATGTGGTGCAATAAGTCATTTTGTTCTTCAGAATTGTAAGGAAATTCTGATTCTATGGCTGAGCGCATTACGTCCGTAGGGAGCATTTCCCGAGTCATTCGTCTTTTTTGGTAGTTGCTGTAGCCGCTTTTTGTGTAGAAGGTGTCGTATTTTTTTCCTAAATATTTATCGAGTCCGATACAAATGACGCTGTCCAAGGCAACGATGGAGTAGCCGAAGGAGGCAAAGAAGGTGTAAATATCCGGAATCGGTTTTTGGGGGAAGTAATATTTGTAATACCGAAAAGCTTGTTCAAGATCGGGGAGTTGTTTTTGTTGAAAATCAGAAAATTCTTTTTCCAAGATTCGGGGGAGATTTTCGTTGTTCCAGAAGCTTAAAAATTCTTTGACTCTTCCCGGATATTCCGGAGCTTCGGAGGGCCCGAAGGTCATAATTTGCGTATTGAAGAGTTTGAAAAATTCTCCGTATTTTTTACGGTATAAATCCAGGTAAAACGCACTGCTGTCGGCTTTGAATCGGAATAAATCTCGCTCAAAACGTTTTAATTGGATATCCACGGAGATATTGGATACATCCGGAGCGTCTGAGCTGCAACGGCAGAACAAACAGAGAAGCAATGCCGCCGGGAGGAGCCATCTTTTTTTCATCGTGTGTATTGAGTGTGTGAGGCTTATAAGAAACCAAGTTCTAACATAGCTTGTTCGGACATCATGGATTTGTCCCAAGGCGGTTCAAAAGTGAGTTCTATGGTTACCTTTTGAGTGCCTTCTATGCGATCAATTTTGTCTTTGATTTCCAGTAAAATACTGTCGGCCATCGGGCAGTTGGGGGCCGTGAGAGTCATCGTAAGGTCCACATTGTTGTATTCATCAATATCAATGTCGTATATCAACCCCAACTCGTAGATATTGACCGGTATTTCGGGGTCATAAACTGTTTTTAGGGTCTCTACGATGGCTTTTTCTAAGTGCAATATATCTTTTTCCATAATTTAGATCTCGTTCTTTTTTTCTTTGAGCATTAAAGGGGTAAATTTTTTCCAAAAAATAAGAATCAATGCAGTTCCCACGGAAATGCAGGAGTCGGCAAAGTTAAAGACGGGAGAAAAGAAGGTGAACGGACTTCCGCCTTTGAAGGGAACCCAATCCGGATAGGTGCCGGAGAACATGGGAAAGTAGAACATGTCCACCACCGAGCCGCTCATTAACCCGCCGTATCCATCTCCGTTCATGGCGGCGATTCCTGCGTAGTTGACCCATCGGTTATGTTCCGGACTCCATTGCGGTCCGCTGTCGAAAATCAGACCGTAAAAAGTACTGTCTAAGGCATTGCCGAGTGCTCCGGCAAATATCATGGAAATACTGATATAAATTATGCGGTGATATTTTTCTTTGCTGATTTTGAAAAGATACCATCCGATGGCGATAATGGCGATGTAGCGAAAGGCGGTCAGGATATATTTTCCGGCCAAGCCTCCGAATTGTTGTCCGAATGCCATGCCGGGATTTTCTATGAAGTGGATCTGTGCCCAATGTAGGCCGAGGATTTCAAATCCGTGTCCGTAGGGCAGAGTTGTCTTTACCCATATCTTAATGACTTGGTCAATCAGCAGCAGGACAAAAATAAATAAGAGTGATTTTTGAATTTTAGACATTCATTCGCTGTTTAATTCTGATTTAATTTTGCTTCAATACACAAAGTGGCATGGGGCACTGCTCGGAGTCTCTCTTTGGAGATCAGTTTTCCGGTTTCTCGGCAGATTCCGTAGGTTTTGTTTTCAATGCGTACCAATGCTGCTTTTAGATGAGAAATGAATTTTAATTGTCTTTGAGCCAGCCTGCCGGTGTGCTCGCGCGAGAGGGTGTTGGCACCTTCTTCCATTATTTTAAAGGTAGGCGAAGTGTCTTCGATGCCGTTGGAATCTTCATGAGACAAGGTACTTTTCAAGAGCTGATAGTCTTTTTCGGCGCGTTCCAGTTTTTTTTCGATAATCTCTTTAAATTCGGCTAATTCCTCATCGGAATATCTCTTTTTTTCTTGTTCCGGTGTCATATTTGTTGAGTTATTGATGTAATAACGGATTCTTTATATTTTTTGTATATTTATTCTCAAAGATTTTTTTTCAACCTCAATAGCATCCGGGAAGTCGGCTTGTTTTTCCAGTAGAATTGATTCCGCAAGTACCTGAGTTTTGATGTATGTTTCGTGGGTTTTAATTGCGGGACTTATTTCCTCGACATCTTCAATGATTAGGTTGATTTTGTCTGAAACTTCAAAGCCGGATTCTTTTCGGATATTTTGAATTTTGTTCACAATTTCGCGCGCGATTCCTTCATTTTTCAGTACCGGTGTTATTTGGGTATCCAAGGCAACGGTTATTTCTCCTCGCACGGCAGTCAACAGTCCGGGGATGTCTTGTGCAATAATTTGTACTTCGTTGAGCAAAATCTTGAACAATTGTTCGTTGGCTTCAAATTCAAAAAAGCCTTTTTGTTCAAACAACCCGATGTCTTTTGTGGTCAATTGAGCAAGTTTTGCGGCAACCGTTTTCATGTCTTTGCCGTATTTTTTACCCAATATTTTAAAGTCGGGTTTTATTTTTTTGTTGATGATTGTTGTATCATCTTTCAGAAATTCGAGTTCCTTCACGTTGATTTCGCTCAGAATGATGGAACGAACACTTTCGATTTTTTCGCAAAAATCATCGTTCAATGCGGGCAACATGATTTTTTGTAAAGGTTGCCTTACTTTGATTTTGCTTTTTCTGCGAAGACTCAATACCAACGAGGAGATTTCTTGAGCCAATCTCATTCGTTCTTCCAAAGTTTGGTCGATACAAGCGGGCAGGCTTTGCGGAAATCCGGACAGATGTACGGATTCTTGATGTTTTTGTGAAACATGATTCAAATCGGCAAAAAGCTGCTCGGCATAGAATGGGGCGATGGGGGAAATCAGCCGGGCTGTAACTTCTAAACAAGTGTATAAGGTTTGGAAGGCGGCAATTTTGTCTTTGTTGTATTCTTGTCCCCAGAATCTTTTTCTGTTCAACCGCACATACCAATTGCTCAGGTGGTCTGAAACAAATGTTTGGATAAGGCGACCGGCAGAGGTTGGTTCATAATTTTCCAGCGAGAGTTCAACTTCTTTTATAAGTGTATGCAGCAGGGATATGATCCAACGGTCTATTTCCGGACGTTCCTCGAGAGGAATTTCCGGTTCTGCATAAGTAAAGTTATCCAAATTGGCATACAGGGCAAAGAAAGCGTAGGTATTGTAAAGAGTGCCGAAAAATTTCCGTTTGACTTCTTCGACTCCCGCCAAGTCAAATTTTAAATTGTCCCAGGGGCGGGAATTGGTCAGCATGTACCAGCGTACCGGGTCAGAGCCGTGGTCTTCTATGGTTTGAAACGGGTCAATGACGTTACCCAATCTTTTGGACATTTTAATTCCGTTTTTATCCAGAAGAAGCCCTGTTGCTATGATATTTTTATAGGCAACCGAATCAAAAAGCATGGTGGATAAGGCATGCAAGGTGAAGAACCAACCGCGTGTTTGATCTACTCCTTCGGCGATATAATCGGCGGGAAAGGCACTTTGCAGTTTGTCTTTGTTTTCAAAGGGATAGTGGAGTTGGGCGTAAGGCATGGCGCCGGAGTCGAACCATACATCTATCAGGTCGCTTTCTCGTTTCATTTTTTTTCCGGAAGGAGAAACCAGTATGATTTCGTCCACATAGGGGCGGTGCATGTCAAATCGGCTGTAATTTTCTTTTGAAAAATCATCGGGAATAAACGTATCAAGAGGATTTTGGCTCATAAATCCGGCTTCAACGGATTTGTTGATTTCTGCCTTTAGTTCTTCCAAAGATCCGATGCAAAGCTCTTCCTCTCCATTTTCGGTACGCCATATCGGCAACGGTGTCCCCCAGAAACGAGAACGGGATAAGTTCCAGTCTATCAGGTTTTCCAGCCATTGCCCAAAGCGTCCTTCGCCCGTGGACGGGGGTTGCCAATTGATCGTTTTGTTGAGAGCTATCATTTGCTCTTTGGCTGCAGTGGATTTGATGAACCAAGAATCCAAGGGGTAATAGAGTATGGGTTTGTCTGTTCTCCAACAGTGAGGGTAGGAGTGGGAGTGTTTCTCTATTTTGAATGCTTTGTTTTCTTTTTTTAACCAAACGGAGAGGTCAATGTCCAAGGTATTGTCTTCCGGGTTGGCATCCGGGTCATAAGCATTTTTTACGTATCGGCCTTCAAATTCATTATAGAGGGAGGTGTTTACATGCTTTTTGACAAATTCGGTCGAAATATCTTGAATTTTGAACAGTCGCCCTTGCTTGTCGACCATGGGTTGAGCTTTGTTGTTTTTATCGATGAGCAACATGGGAGCTATTCCTGCCAATTTTGCGACTTTGTCGTCATCGGCTCCGAAGGTCGGGGCGATGTGTACGATGCCGGTTCCGTCTTCGGTGGTTACGAAATCTCCGAGGATGACTTCAAAGGCTTTCCCTTCAGGTTGCATAAAAGGAATCAATTGTTCGTAGGCAATGCCTTGGAGGTCTTTGCCTTGATATTGATCGATGACTTGGTAGGGGATTTTTTTATCACCGGCTTGGTAGGCGGTAAAGTCTAAGGATTCATTTTCTTTGTTAAAATATGCGTTTGTCAGGTCTTTTGCCAAGATGACGGTAACGGGAAGCCCGGTATAGGGGTTAAAAGTTTTGATTTTTTGGTAGGTAATATTGGCACCTACGGCAAGAGCCGTATTCGAGGGTAGGGTCCAGGGGGTGGTAGTCCATGCCAAGAAATACAAGTCGGATTCCGTATTTTGAAACAGGAATTCTGATTTTTGATTTTTGACGATTTTGAATTGGGCGGTACAGGTGGTGTCTTTAACATCGCGATAACAACCCGGTTGGTTCAGTTCGTGGGTACTGAGTCCGGTACCTGCGGCAGGAGAATAGGGTTGTATGGTGTATCCTTTGTAGAGATATCCCTTTTCATAAAGTTTCTTCAAAAGCCACCAGAGGGTTTCGATATATTTGTTGTCATAGGTGATGTAGGGACTTTCCATGTCTAACCAATAACCGATTTTTTTCGTAATATCTTCCCATTGTCGGGTGTACTTCATTACTTCTTGACGGCAAGTCTTGTTATAGTCTTCTACGGATATTTTTGTTCCTATGTCTTCTTTGGTGATGCCAAGTTTTTTTTCCACCGAGAGTTCTACGGGGAGTCCGTGTGTATCCCAGCCGGCTTTTCTTTTTACGATGAAGCCTTTTAAGGTTTTATAGCGGCAAAAAGTATCTTTCAGGGTGCGCGATATTACGTGATGAATACCGGGCATGCCGTTGGCGGAGGGAGGGCCTTCAAAAAAAATAAATTCGGGTTTCCCTTCCGAGTTTGCCATGCTTTTTTCAAATGTGTGTTCCTTCTCCCATTTGGCTAAAACGTCTTTATTGATTTGCGAGAGGTCTAAGCCTTTGTATTCCTTAAATTTATTGTTCATTTATTGCTTCTTTTTCCCTAGTTTTTATGAAAAGTTGCGCAAATATAGTCTATCCCGAATAATTTGCAAATATTTACCGGGATTTATTTTGTTTTTTTTTCAAACAGGGAAATCTTCCTTTTTTATTTCAATGCCGCACAGTCGTCCCGCGAATGTTCGCAGCAGCCGATAAACAGCGCTAGAACTTAAAGCTTATTCAAATTACAAAAAACTAAAATCTTTGGAATTTGCCCTCGGTTGACTATTGTTTAGAGGTTTTATTTGTAAAACCTTTCCAAAACAGGATTATGCCTTCAATTATCAATACAGTACTCAGAGCAAGAACTCCGTAGCGTGTGTATATTTGTGTGTCCCAAGTCCATTCATTGGTATGAAAACCAAGAGTTGCAATTAATCCAAGAGAAATGGCCCCCGTAACAATATCAATGACGCCATCGTAATAAAATTGCCTGTATGAAAATCGCTCTAATAATTTGAGCAGTAAAACAAACATTATCAATAACATTCCTAAAGGCAATGCTCCCATTCCCCAAGTGTTGCCCGGATCTTTTGCCATTTCCATTCCCAACAATAACAGAATGTTTAGCAAAGGATATAAGATGAGTTTATAAGTTATTAATAAATAGCGAATTATAAGAAATGTCACAACAATTGCAACTAAAACAGCGAGCAGTCCATGAGCCATAAATCCCAACATTATCGAAAAAAATAACAATGCCGAAATCCCTAACCACAATGCCCACTCGAATATTCGTAAGGTCTTCAATTTTGTATTTACAATAAAAATTGTTGTGACAAGACTTGAAAAAGCGGCTATGGAAACTGCATGCTTGAATAATAATTCCGCGAACTCAATAAATTTTTGCATGATTTTCACTTATTACTCCATTAGGACAAATATAGAAATAGTGGGGAGATAATGCCTCCCTTTTTTTGCAATTGAGTCCGTATTATTTATGCACTACTTAACTTTGCAAAAATATTTCAAATCTCTTTTATAAATTCGTCTACACAGTTTGCCCATTTTATATAGCTTTCTTTATCTAATGGAAAGTGATCGCCACTAAAACTGCAATATCTTTTTTTCTGGGATTTAATTTTTTCAAAGGTTCTTTTT
>PDWI01004656.1_pt1 | contig 33206 bp, 31 predicted proteins | sample 1430891 | NCBI WGS metagenome assembly PDWI01 (sample SAMN01162508, study PRJNA174530) | Oral metagenome, whole genome shotgun sequencing project. | biome: Marine environment; feature: Marine mammal; material: Swab sample of the gingival sulcus; isolation source: swab sample of gingival sulcus... | reverse complement strand
AAATGCTCGACATTACTTGTAGTGCCTTGCGCCTTACGCCTTGATAGGAAAACATTCTGCACACCGACAAAAAACAATATCTCGTGACTACACTACCTAATCCATATCGGCGGTAGCAGATAATGTGATAACATGAACCAATTTCACACAGTTTGAACAATACTATTGATAGTTCAATAAGGAGAAAAGAATGATTACATTATACGGTATTAAAAACTGCGATACGGTTAAAAAGGCCATTAAACAACTGGATAAGCAACGGACGGCTTATACGTTTATCGACTTAAAAACAGCGGATTTATCGACTGAATTATTACAAGATTGGTTAAGGCAATGTCCTGAAACCTTGGTTAATAAGCGTTCCACTACGTATCGACGAATCAAGGCCGATTGGTTGGCAGCAGATAACCAGCAAGCACAAATCGCCTTAATACAAGCCAACCCTACGGTTATTAAGCGCCCGGTGCTAGTCAAAGCCGACAACCATATTATGGTGGGGTTTGACGCGATGCTTTATGGCCAGTTAGCATAGGCTGTTATTCTTCCCGAACAGACCACAAACTAACGTGCTTGATAAAGGTGTAAATTGACTGACACCGTGACTCGCAATTCGGTTAATTTACCCAAGCGTTCTTTTGCTTGCTTTGTGGTGCGATAAAAGTGTGGGGTCATCAGCATTAATTGTGCCAGCTGTTGTGCCGACAAAGTGAGCTGATAGTGTAAATCGTTTTTTTTAATTAAGGTTAATCGCGTTAGCGTTGGTTTGGCTTGATACGCTTTAATCGTCGGGTAAATGAGTTGTCGTAACTCAATCAGGTGTGCCTGACCTGCATCCAGCGTAATAATATAGCCGCCCGCTTTCACCACTCGGGCAAATTCATCGGCAACCTCAAAAGCAAAATTGGATAATAGCACATCCACGCTGTTATCAGCCAGCGGTATGCCGGCATTGCTGGCCGTCACCCACTTAGCGGCAAAATCGGCTTGTTTGGCGGCGGACTGCACCGCGTATTTGGAAATATCCCAACCGATAAATGCGCCGCCACTCCGGTAAAAATAATCAAGCGACGGATAACACAAACGCTGTATTTGTCGCAGATAATAGCCCTCACCACAACCAGCATCGGCAATCACCGCCGGCCCACCCTGACTCAAGACGATAATCTGTTTGGCCAGCATTTCCGCTATCGGTTGATACACCCCGCTGTTTAGGAAATCTCTGCGGGCAGCCACCATCGCTTTGCTATCACCCGGATGTTTACTGCGTTTTTGCTGCGGCAATAACAAATTGACATCACCGGCTTTACCGATATCAAAACAGTGGTTATTGGAACAGTAATAGTTTTTTTCGGCCAGTACCAGTGCCGTCTGACAGTGTGGGCAAAGCAACATCATCAATCAACATATTTGGCTAACAGCACCAAATCTTCGTTAATTTCCCCCAAGGGAATATTAACAACGTGTCCCGAACCGGGGGCAACGTCCATTTTTTCGCCTTTTTGGTTCTCAATACAGGTAATTTCCATATCCGTACTGCCACTGGGTTTAATCAATTCGACTTTATCACCCACCGATAATTTATTCTTGATAATGACTGTTGATAAACCGGTTTTCGGGTTTGAATGACTGACTTCACCAACAAATTTCTGCTTACTGTTGTGGGAAATATTTTCCATATAGTTCTGATAGTCTTGGGTATGGTGACGCTTGAAAAAGCCATCGGTATAACCGCGATTCGCCAAATTTTCTAATTTGCCGACCAGACGCTCATCAAACGGCCGGCCGGCCAGCGCATCATCAACCGCTTGGCGATACATTTGCGCCGTACGCGCCACATAATAATGCGATTTGGTCCGCCCTTCAATTTTCAGACAATCCACGCCGGCATCAACCAAGGCGTGCACGTGCTCAATTGCGCGTAGGTCTTTGGAATTCATAATATAGGTGCCGTGTTCATCTTCGCTGATTGCCATTAACTCCCCGGGACGATTTTGCTCTTCCAAAAAGAAAATCCCCTCGGATTCCGCCCGCCGCTCGCCCTGTGCCGGCACGCTGCTTTCAAGGCCGGTTGTCCGACTATGGTATTTCAGGTCGAAATCAGGGGTGATGATTTTTTCTTCTTTCGGCACATAAACGCCTTCGCTGTTCTCCTCTCCTTCAACCGTTTTATACTGCCAACGACAGGCGTTGGTGCAAGTGCCCTGGTTCGGATCGCGGTGATTAAAATACCCCGATAATAAACAACGCCCGGAATAGGCAATACACAAGGCCCCGTGGACAAACACTTCGATTTCCAAATCGGGGCAGTGGTCTTTGATTTCTTTGATTTCCTGAATTGACAACTCACGCGATAAAATCACCCGGGAAATCCCCACCGACTGCCAAAACTTTGCGGCGGCATAGTTGATGGTATTGGCTTGTACCGATAAATGCAGCTCGATATCAGGATAAGCTTCCTTCACCATCATTATCAGCCCCGGGTCAGCCATAATCAAGGCATCGGGTTTAAGCTCAATGGTCGGGCGAATGTCGCGCATGAAACTGTTGATTTTTTTATTATGCGGGATAATGTTGGTGGTTAGGAAAAATTTCTTGCCTAATTCATGCGCTCGGCGAATACCCTTGGCCAAATTTTCGCCGATAAAATCATTATTACGCACCCGCAAACTATAACGCGGCGCCCCGGCATAGACAGCATCCGCCCCGTAGGCAAAAGCGTATTCCATGCTCTTTAGGGTACCGGCCGGCGATAAAAGTTCTACTTGTCTGGTCATTGTCTATTTCGTGCTGTAAGTAAGATAACGGCGTATTCTATCACAGCCGTCACAAAGCACCGTATTTTTTCCGGGGAACAACACCCCCAAAGAAGCGATTAGATTACCAGCACCGACTTGAGTTTTTTCATGGCTTGATTTTCGATTTGTCGGATACGTTCGGCCGACACCTCGTATTCCGCCGCCAACTCGTGCAGCGTTGCCTTATTGCCCTCGTCCAACCACCGCCGTTTGACAATATCCTGGCTGCGTTCATCCAGGGTTGCCAGGGCTTTGTGGATGGCATTTTGTGTATTGACTTCAGTCTCGTTATTTTCAACAATTACCGCCGGGTCATTGCTTTCTTCATTGGTTAACCACTGACTGGGGGCATTAATGCTATTGTCTTCATCGGCATTATCGGGGCTGTCAAAACCGATATCCTGCCCGGCCAGACGCGATTCCATTTCAAAAACCTGTTTGGTACTGACATTCAAATCCTTGGCAATTTGTTTTGCCTCGGCCTGTGTCAGCCAATTAAAATCTTTCTTTTTACTGCGTAGATTAAAAAATAATTTACGTTGTTCTTTGGTCGTGGCAATTTTCACCATCTTCCAATTTTTTATCACAAATTCATTGATTTCCGACTTAATCCAGTGTACGGCGAATGAAGCCAGACGGACGTTTTTACCGGGATTAAAACTTTTCACCGCTTTCATCAAACCGATATTGCCCTCTTGAATCAGGTCGGCTAAAGGCAGTCCGTAGCCACGATAATTTTTGGCAATATAGACGACAAAACGCAGGTGATGCATCACCAGCGTTCTGGCCGCTTCAAGATCGTGTTCGTTGTAAAATTTACGGGCCAAATTCCGCTCTTCTTCCTTAGTCAGAATAGGAATTTGGTTGATTCTGCGTAAATAACTTCCCACATCATCGGTAGCCGATGGAAGCTGGGATTTTCTCGGGATTAATTCCTTGCTCATGGGTATAGTATATGGGATTTAATTGTAAAAAGACAATAACGATTAGATGACGTTTTGTTAATAACAACCAATCGTCGCCCCAAAAACATTGCCGTTTCACATTCATCTGCCACATTAATGATACATTCTTCAAGGTCTTACCTAAGATGGTTATTTGTGTTGATTTGGCAATAACCGGCCAGATACTGCTGGCTTAAGTTTGATATTTTTTTTATAATGTTGGCTTCTGCATTAAATAAAATAACTATTTAGAGAGTATATTATGACAAAAAAATTATCTTTCGCTTTACTATCTTTGTTATTGTTAAGCGCTTGTACTAACTATTTCAGCCAATATCGCACCGTTTACCGTATTGAAACCACTGATGGGCACCGTTATTACAGCAGCAGACAACCCAGCTTGAATAAATCAGCGGGTATTTATGAAATCAAGGATCTGGATGGTAATGAATACCGCATTAAACAAGATTTAATTTATAAAGTTGAAAAATACAAACACAAAAAATAATGCTCCTCCCCGTTTTGATGACGGTGTTTATTGTTTATCAGAAAGTTATGATGATTTTGTCGAACATTAATTCAAGCCTTTTATGACACACGCTATTCAAGTGATTCCAACGCACCGTGGTATAGGGTTAACCTCCTCGATTATCGGTCTTTTCCACGCTTTCCATCGATTGGGCGTCAAAGCAACTTATTATAAGCCGGTTGACCAAATCGATTCGCACGCTTATTACATTCTGCAAACCTTATCGGAAAAAGCACTGACACCGCCTATTGATGCAGCCCGTGCCGACCAATTGTTATCAGAGAAAAAAAGCGACGTATTGTTAGAAGAAATTATCGTTACCTACGAACAACTCAAACAAGATAATCAGGTCGTCATTATTGGTGGATTATTAGAGACCAAACAACAGCCTTATGCCAGCGAACTCAACCAAATGATTGCCAAAGCCATCGGAGCGGACGTGGTGTTGGCAACCGACACCTCCGGAATTAAAAACCTATCACAATTTGAGCATCGGCTGGAATTTGCCGCCGCCAATTTTGGCGGCACGCATAACGCACGTGTCTTAGGGACCATTATCAACCGTGCCGACCAGAACCCGCACCTGTCTCTACAACATATTGAAAAATCAACGATATTTACCAAACACTTTCGCTTATTGGCGGCGGTTCCGCAGAAGCCGTCCCTGAACTACCCGCGCACCATTGATGCGATGAATTTTTTGGGTGGACAAATTATTCATCGCGGTGAGGCAGATAACCGCCGTATCGCCGATTATGCTATGATTGCTCGTACCATTCCCAATGCCGTGGACTTTTTATCGGCAGGCTATTTGGTGATTACACCGTCTGACCGTGATGATGTGATTATGGCAACCGTATTGGCTGCTGCCGGTGGACACAAAGTTGCCGGTCTCATCTTAACAGGCAGCAGTAAGTCAACCCCACAGGTGATGAAACTCTGTCAACCGCATATTGAGGCTTCACAACTGCCCATTTTACAGGTGGACATCGGTTCGTGGGAAATCGCCAAGCACATGGATAACTTTAATTTGCATATGCCTTATGATGACACGGAACGCTGCCTAAAAACCATGGAACACTTCGCTGAACATATCGATGCCAGCTGGTGTAAAACTTATATTGACAGCCAAACCACTATCCGTTTATCACCGGCCGCCTTTAAGTATCAAATTGTTAAAACGGCGCAATCAGCAAAAAAAATCATTGTCTTACCTGAAGGTGACGAGCCCAGAACAGTGGTGGCTGCCAACACCTGCGCCAATCGTCATATCGCCGACTGTTTGCTATTGGCCAATCCCGATACCGTACATGCTGTCGCTGAAAATCAAGGTATTACGCTCAACCCGTCAGTCAAGATTATTGACCCGGCAGCCGTACGCGACAAATACTTGCCGCGGCTGATTGAATTACGTCAGCATAAGGGCATGAACGAAACCCTTGCCCGCACCCAACTGGAAGATAATGTTATGCTCGGCACGATGATGTTAGAGGCCGGTGAAGTACACGGCTTGGTCTCGGGGGCGGTGCATACGACGGCCAATACCATTCGTCCGCCATTACAGATTATTAAAACCGCGCCGAACTCGAAACTGGTCTCGTCGGTATTTTTTATGTGCCTGCCGGAGCAGGTTTTGGTTTACGGTGACTGTGCTATTAACCCCAATCCCGATGCCGGTCAATTGGCGGAAATCGCCATTCAGTCGGCGGATTCGGCGGCAGCTTTTGGTTTGGAGCCTAAGGTTGCCATGGTCAGTTATTCTACCGGCACTTCAGGCAGCGGCGAAGACGTTGATAAAGTGCGTGAAGCAACGGCCATTGTCAAATTAAAACGCCCCGATATTTTGATTGACGGACCGTTGCAATACGATGCGGCGGCAATTGAATCGGTCGCCAGGAAAAAAGCACCGAATTCCCTGGTCGCGGGACAAGCCAATGTCTTTATTTTCCCGGACTTGAATACGGGCAATACCACTTACAAGGCCGTGCAACGTTCTGCCAACGCCATTTCCATCGGCCCAATGCTGCAAGGGATGCGTAAGCCGGTGAATGATTTATCACGCGGGGCATTGATTGATGATATTATCTATACTATCGCCATTACCGCCGTACAAGCCACACAAATTGAACAACAACAATAAAAAAGATGAGTACACGACACGATTGGCGAATCAGCGAAGCCCAAACCCTACTGGACAAGCCGTTTATGGATTTGCTCTTTCAGGCCCAGCAAATACACCGTCAGTACCATAATCCCAATGAGGTACAGGTCAGCACCTTACTGTCAATTAAAACCGGTGCCTGCCCGGAAGATTGCAAATATTGTCCGCAAAGTGCCCGTTATAACACCGCAGTCAAACGTGAACGTCTATTGGAAGTTGAACAGGTGTTAGCAGCCGCCAAAGCCGCCAAAGCCGCCGGTTCAACCCGTTTTTGTATGGGCGCGGCCTGGCGCAATCCGAGCGAACGTGATATGCCGTATTTACAAACGCTGATTCAATCGGTAAAGGCCATGGGGATGGAAACCTGTATGACGTTGGGGATGCTTTCCGAAGCGCAAGCCGATACCTTGGCACAAGCCGGTTTGGATTATTATAATCACAATGTCGATACGTCCTCCGATTACTACGGGGAAGTGATTACCACCCGGACTTACCAAGACCGTTTGGATACTTTGGCCAACGTGCGCAAATCGGGGATGAAAGTCTGCAGCGGCGGAATTATCGGCTTGGGGGAGAGTGCCGAAAATCGGGCCACGATGCTGACCGAACTCGCCAACCTGCCGCAACACCCGCAAAGTGTACCGATTAACCGCTTAGTCAAATGCGAAGGCACGCCTTATGCCGCCAACGACGAGGTAGATGATTTTGAATTTATCCGCGTTATTGCTGCCGCCCGTATTATGATGCCCCAATCGATGGTACGGCTTTCCGCCGGGCGTGAAAGTATGAATGAACAAATGCAGGCTTTGTGTTTTATGGCCGGCGCCAATTCCATTTTTTACGGTTGCAAGCTCTTGACCACGCCCAACCCGGAAGCATCCGCCGACCGGCAATTATTTCATAAATTGGGCATTAACCCGGCGAAATCGCCTTATCAATACGACACAGCCACAACGGCCGACCATCGCCCGGCATACCCTGCCAAGGCAAAAAAACCGGCTGAAATTGCCGTTGCCGTTTATCGCCCTTGATGCCCGCAACCGGTCGGATTCTTGATGCATAAACAGCTCCTGAAACGCTGCTTAACATATACTGCTATTGTCTTATTGATGGCAATGCTTATTCTAAGCGTTGTTTTATGGCAAATGACGGGGCGATTGCTTAACAATCGTAGTGAAGTTTCACCGACAGTAGCCGCTTTTAGCAACCGGGTATCGTCTTCGGTTCGTATTGAAACGCTTGATTGCGCTCCTAAAACGCGTTGTCTTTTACTAACACCGATTAAGGGGACAGTGCCACATAAACGGGCAAACCTCTTACGCCGACAGCTGCCCCAATTTAACGTAACCCCCTCAGCTTATGGTGATATCCAGGGTATCGTAGTGCTATTGCACGGCAAAAAAAGCCGTAAAGAAAACAGTATTTACACGGGATTACGCTTAACTGCCGCCGGCTTGGCGGTGATTATTCCCGATTTACCGGGACACGGGGAAAATCGGTTACCCTATGCCGGTTTCGGCACGCTGGACGGTGAAGCCGATATTGCCGTACAAGCACTGGACTATAGCCGCCGCTATCTCAATCAACACGAGCAATTACCGAAACAGCTACCCGCTGCACTGTGGGGATATTCTATGGGTGGCTCGTATGCTAACTATACCTTAGCAAAATATCCTGAGTATTTTAAAGCAGTTGTTATACAATCCAGCTTTGATTGCATGCAAACCATACTGCTGGACAGAATTGATTTTCTTCCCAATAGCCTGCAACAACCGGTGGTGGCGTATTTTCGCTGGCTCGTCAAAATACGCAGTGGCATTGACGTCCGGCAAATGACACCAATCCATGCCGCCCGTCATATGACTTTACCCGTCATACAATTTCATGGCAAACAAGACCGCACCATTCCCTTTACCGCCGGCAAAACGCTCTATCAGGCTTACCCCAACACTGATAAACGTTTTATTAGCATACCTGATGGCGGCCACAACGACAGTTTAACCAAAAAAACACCGGTGTATGCCCCGGTGATTGCTTTTATTTTGCAACACCTGACGGAATAAAGAGAACAAAGCTTCCCATAGGTGATATAATTGTTATCAGGAAACCTTTAAAAACCCTTTGCACAAACGCCTGCACATAAGCAATTCATCGTTGCGCGGCGCTCGAAGTCCTCATTTACTGAGGGTTTACCCAACCACTCGCGAGTGGTCAGGCGAACTTCGGTTTCTGCGCGCCGTGCGCCCCGACGTTGAGCCGTTCATCAGTTTGTACAAAGGTTTTCTTTACATTCTCCTGCAGCTTTTTGCCGCAGCATAAATAACGAGATCTATCTCATCACAATGGATATAAAAGCATTATTAGCCGAATTAGGCATTACTTATCGCTGGTTTGCTATCGCCCCCTGTGAAACTTGTGAGGAATCCTCACGCTTACTGCCTGATAATCGTCCCGGTGTAGGAACGAAAAACCTGCTATTACAAGATCGAAAAGGCAGACATTATTTCTTGCTGGTTATTGAAGAACATAAAGTTGCCGATTTAAAGCGGCTCGCACAACAGTTGGAAACCTCTCGACTCAGCATGGTCAGGGCGGAAACATTGCAAGACTTGCTGGGTGTTACGCGGGGTAGTGTGTCTTTATTTGCTTTGCTCAATGACCCTGAACAACGAGTGCAATTGTTACTGGATAAAGACTTGCTGACAGCAACACACTGGGATGCACACCCCAACCGCAATGATGCCGTGTTGATTTTATCTCGGGAGGATTGGCAGACTTATTTTTCCTACTTGCAACGTGATTGGCAGACTGTAACCGTTTAAAGCACCGAAATAGCATTGGACTGGATTAGGCGCTGTAAACGGCGTGAGATTTTAAGGCAATTTCCCGTACTCAGCTATCACGAGCTTACGGCTTGCCTTAATGCAGTAACCCGGTGTGCATTTGCAAAAACACCTGATTGTATGTATTGTATGTTATTAGATAATATTTTTCTTGCAATAACATTTAAGTAGTCCCTGCCGCCTGGTGATATTTACCTCCCTTTTTTAAACCCGTACCACTCGTGAGTGGTTGACTTTACTACTCTTTTGCCATATCACCTAACAATGAGTGCATTTTGCCGACCGGCGATGATAAACGATAATTGTTGATAATTAGATTACGATTTGCTATGATTCGCCTGTCGTAATACCAATCAATCTAAGTTATTTAATGTATATTTGCTTGTGTCACGCCGTGACCGATAACAGTATAAAAGAAGCCATTAATAACGGGGCAGCGTCTGTTACCGACCTGATGAACGAATTAAACGTTGCAACACGCTGCGGTTGTTGCCTCGGTGAGGTTGCCCGCCTGGTTGAGAGCGGCGGTAAAGCGTACGCTGCGCTGCCGTGCCCGGCTGACGGCAGCCAAACCGGTGTACAAATGTTTTATCCGGCTTCCGCTTTATCACCAAAAACCGCCTAGCCGCAGTTGACAGACGGCCGCCGGGCATAAGCGTTTTAGAAGGTGCGATTAGCCGGCAATGGATTGTAAATAGTTTTCCTGACCCAAAGCAGACATCAGGGCCTTTTGCTTGTCCAAATAATCCACATACTCCTCGCTGTCATCTTTTTGTTTACTTAACAATTTACGCGTCACATAGTCTTGCTCACTTTCACAGCAGGCAATGGCTGATAACAAAACATCCTGTTTTTCGCTTTCCGCCCGCCCGTCACAAGCCAATATTTCTGCAACCGTTTCACCAATGTAGAGCTTAGCCAAATCCTGCAAATTGGGCAGTCCCTCTAAAAACAAAATACGTTCAATAATTGCATCGGCACGTTTCATTTCACCGATAGACTGTTTATAAACGGCGCTGCCCAGGTGTTCAAACCCCCTGTTTTTTAATACCCGAGCGTGTAAAAAATATTGATTGATATGGGTTAATTGCTGACGTAAGAGTTGATTTAATTGTCCTAAAACGGCTTGCTTACCTTTCATTTGTCACCCCCGCTTTATGATGAGTGCGCCTTGCACTGTAAATAATTCGGCAAGCCCATTGCCTCAATCAAACCCAGTTGTTTTTCCAACCAATGGGCGTGATCTTCTTCCGTGTCTTCCAGTTGGCCAACCAGCATATCGCGCGTCACATAATCCTGTTTTTCTTCACACAATTTAATCGCTGCTTTTAAGTTATCGCGCACTTGATATTCTACCGCCAAATCGGCTTTGAGCATAGCGATGACATCACCACCAACGGTAATGCTGATAGGCGCACTGACCGGTGTGCCCCCCAACAGCATAATGCGGCGTGCCAACAATTCGGCGTGCAGCTTCTCATGCTCGGACTCGTGTGATGAATGTTCGAAAAGCTGTGTATATCCCCATTCATCATACATTAACGAATGAATAAAATATTGGTCTCTTGCCCCTAATTCGCCCGCTAACAAATCGTTTAAAGAATTGATTACTGTTTTACTGCCCTGCATTTTTAATACCTCTTTATGTTGTTTTATTTAAGTTGGGGACAGTATAACAAACAGAAACCCAGTAATCAATAAAATTTTAATAAAAACAAATAGATAATAACAATAATCGGGTTTCGATTAATAATCATTATACTTTTGTATTGAATTACCATCACAAACATCTTCCCGATTATGATTTCACAAACCATGCTTGTCCGTAAAACAACATCACAATAGCAGCCACCGCAAAAGCCAAACCGATCACATTAATCGCTCTTAATTTTTCTCTAAAAACTAGCACACCGGTCAGCGTACCCAAGGCAATAACACCAATATTGACCGCCGTAAACACCAAGGTTGGATTGGCGGAAAAAGTCTGATGCGACTTGATATAAAAAAGAATATTAAAGAAATTAAAAACCCCCAAAAGCAAGCCGCCAACCACGCTTCTGCTTGTCCAACGCTGCCCTTTAACAGTGATATACAACAGCATTAACACACAACCCATAGCAAACGCGATAACCAAACTCACAGGTAACGCCGAACCGCTTTTAGACAGTTGTTTAAACAAAATATCAATTACGCCGTAACCAAACCAAACCCCGATCAGTGACCATACCGCCCACAAACCACCCTTACCTTGCCGGCTATCACTGCGAGCCAACAGACAAAATAAAGCAATAAAAGCCAAAATCACACCTATCATACGGTGTTGGCTAACCTCTTCTGCAAAAACAGTCACAGCGGCGATAATCGGTAAAATTAACGAAAGACGCTGAGCAGCATCGGATTTGACGATACCGGCGTACTCCACCGCCCGTCCCATCACAATAAAAATACTTGGTAACAATACCCCCAAGGCAAGAAAAACACCCCACGGCAGTATCGCTAAGTCATCGGGAAATTGTGGTTTGAGGAGAAAAAAACTTAAGCCGATTGCCATGATATAGTTCACTGCAACCGCTTGTTCCAAAACCACCGATTGACGTTTGGCAATTTTTAATAAAACTGACACGCTGACACTACAGGCCACACAAAGTATAAGAAATAGCATATTAACACCTTATATTCGTAAAAAATCGCCTTGAGTTTATCAATAGCCACCTTTTATTGCAACAGTGAAATAATGACTTGTTTATCAAATAAAGGGACCGGGTTCTTGTAAGTTTGCTGACTATATTATTCCAAACCGGTAACAATACAGGTATAATGCCTCATTTATTTTGATAAAAAGCAATATAGGAACTATGGAAAAAGGTTACAATCCCACCGTTATTGAAAAACAAGCCCAACAATACTGGCGTCAGAACAACTGTTTCAAAGCTGTCGAGCATCCCGGGAAAGAAAAGTTTTACTGCCTGTGTATGTTCCCCTACCCCAGTGGCAAGTTGCACGTCGGTCACGTACGTAACTACACTTTGGGTGACATTATTGCACGCTACCAACGGATGCAAGGTAAAAACGTCATGCAGCCGATGGGGTGGGATGCTTTTGGACTACCGGCTGAAGGGGCGGCCATCAAACACCAGCGTGAACCGGCCGAATGGACCTATGAAAATATTGATTATATGAAACAGCAGCTCAATTCACTCGGTTACGCCTATGATTGGTCACGTGAATTAGCTACTTGTCAGCCCGACTATTACAAGTGGGAACAATGGTTTTTCACGCGTCTTTATGAACGTGGATTGGTCTATAAAAAAATGGCCGAAGTCAACTGGGACCCGGTGGATAAAACGGTTCTGGCCAATGAGCAGGTCATTGACGGACGTGGTTGGCGCTCCGGAGCGGTGGTGGAAAAACGTGAAATCCCGCAGTGGTTTATCCGTATTACCGACTACGCTGAAGAGCTGCTCGATAGCCTTGACGACCCTGAAATGCACTGGCCGGAAAAAGTCAAAACCATGCAAAGAAACTGGATTGGCAAATCCGTGGGGCTGGAAATTGATTTCACCGTCAATGGTTATGATAAACCCTTACGTGTCTTTACTACCCGTCCCGACACCCTTTACGGTGTCAGCTTTATGGCGGTGGCGTACAACCACCCGCTGGCCAGACAACAAGCGGAAAAAAATCCTCAGCTGGCCGAATTTTGTCAGGCAATTGCCAAAACCTCAACGGCTGAAGCCGATATAGAGCAAATGGAGAAACTTGGCATGCCAACCGGTTTAGGCGCTACTCATCCGCTCACCGGTGAGCAAATTCCCGTTTTAGTAGCTAATTTCGTCTTGATGAGTTACGGCACCGGCGCCATTATGGCGGTGCCTGCCCACGACCAACGTGATTTTGAATTTGCCCAAAAATATGATTTACCAATCAAACCGGTTATTTCGCACCCGGAGGATTTTGCCTGGCAAACGGCGTGGACGGAAAAAGGGAACACCATCAACTCTGACGAATTTAACGGCCTGGATTATCAAACCGCTTTCGATCAAATAGCCGATAAACTGATTAACCAGGGTGTTGCAAAACGCCAAACCAATTACCGCCTGCGTGATTGGGGGGTGTCACGTCAGCGCTATTGGGGCGCACCAATACCGTTTTATATCGGTGCAGACGGCGAGTATCAACCTGTACCGATGGCGGATTTACCCGTTGTCTTACCTGAAAAAGTCAAGTTCGACCCAACCGGGGCATCACCAATTAAATCGATGCCGGCATTTATCAATGCCGTTCACCCCGTCACCGGTGAGGCGGTAAAGCGTGAGACGGATACTTTTGATACTTTTATGGAAAGTTCATGGTATTACGCCCGCTATGCCTGCCCCGATAATAGCGAGGCAATGCTGGACGAACGGGCCAATTACTGGCTGCCGGTGGATCAATATATCGGCGGGATTGAACACGCCATCTTGCATTTGCTGTATGCCAGATTTTTCCATAAATTACTGCGCGATGAAGGTTTAGTTAACACCGACGAGCCATTCAAAAACCTGTTGACCCAGGGGATGGTTATCGCCCCGACTTATTACCGGGAAAACGCAGACGGTACAAAAACTTATTACAATCCCGATGAACTGACCTTGGAACGTGACAGCAAAGGTCGTACCGTTTCAGCGATACTCAACAGCGACGGACAAGCCGTTACCGTTGGCAAAGTGGAAAAAATGTCTAAGTCAAAAAATAACGGCGCCGACCCACAAACCCTGATTGACCAATATGGTGCCGATACGGTACGTTTATATATTGCCTTTACGGCCCCACCCGAGCAATCTTTGGAATGGTCGGATGCCGGTGTTGAGGGTGCCCACCGCTACCTGCGCAAGGTATGGAATTATGCGGAAAAATACCAAGATGCTATTCGTCAAGCCGACGAGCACCTGCGTATTAGCCATACCAAACTAAAAAATTTGCGCCGCGACATTCATCAAGCCCTACAGCAAGCCAGCAATGATTTCGGCCGTCAGCAATTTAATACGGTGGTTTCGGCCTGTATGAAAATTTACAATGCCATTGCCGGCATCGAACAATCGGGTGACGAAGCCGATGCCCTACGCCGTGAGGGGTACCGTATTTTGCTGACCTTGCTTGCCCCGATTACCCCGCATATCACCCATGCTTTGTGGCGCGATTTGGCTTATGGTGCCGAGGGTGAACTACTGGATGCGCCTTGGCCGGCGGTCGATACTCAGGCCCTGGAGCAAAGCGAGATGGAAATTATCGTGCAGGTAAATGGCAAAATGCGTGGTAAAATCACTGTTGCCAGCAGTGCTGATAAAAACAGTATTATCGCCGCAGCGCTGGCCAATAATAATGTGAAAAAATTTACCGATGGCAAGGCAGTGATTAAAACCATTGTTGTGCCGAAGAAATTGGTTAATATTGTCGTTAAGGTATAGAATGTTACCCTACCTATTCAGTTAAGAGGAAAAATCATGCGTTACATCATGTTATTGGGTTTTTGTGTCAGTGTTTTTCTCAGCAGCTGCGGTTTTCAACTGCGCGGGGTCAACAGTGGACAATTATCCGAACAATTTAAAAAAACCTATTTAAGCGAAACCGAAAAAAGTGATAACAATGATTTTTATCAACTGGTTGAAAAGCTTATTATTGCCAGCGGCGGCAGGCTGAGCGATAAAGACAGCGCCAACGTCACAGTGCTGTTGTCACCGGTAACAATGAATTCACGACAAATTGCCCTGGTGCGTGAAGGTCTGTTAAAAGAGTACGAACGAACTTACAAGGTCACCGTTACCATATTGGATGCAAATAATAATGCCCAATTAGGCAGCCGCGTTATCACAACGGTTAAAGATATTCAGCTAAATGATAAACAGGTGTTGGCGGGCGAAGAACAAATTCGTATTACCGATAAAGAAGCCTACCACAATTTGGCACAATCGATTTTATTGTACTTACAAGCATTTTAGTTGCTGACAGCACTTTTTTGCTTGCGACTGCGCGATGGTTTTGTTATAGTTTGCAACAAATTTTTATAATAGTGTCACAGGTAAAAACATTTATATGGCAAAAGAAGATAGTATCGAAATGACCGGTGTTGTGGTTGAATCTCTACCCAATACCACTTTCAAAGTTAAGTTGGAAAACGATTTGCTCATTACCGCGAGAATTTCCGGCAGAATGCGTAAAAATTACATCCGTATTTTAACCGGTGATAAAGTTCGTGTTGAACTAACGCCTTATGACCTTAGCAAAGGCCGCATCACCTACCGAGAGAAATAGCCTTATACCCTCGCCTTCTGGAACCAGAAAATAGCCGCCAGCATCAATAATAATGCGGCTGTTTTTTGCCAGTTAATCGCACTTAACGGGGCGTTAAACCAACCGTAATGGTCGATAACCGTTGAGCACAACATTTGTCCTGCTACCGTAAAAATCACCGCATTGACCGCCCCGATTTTGGGAAAAACAATGACAATAGATAAGACAAATAACGCCCCCAACGCCCCGCCGATAAACACATACGGCGGTACGATAATCAGCTTTTTCAACGATACCGGCTGCTGTGTGACCAGCGCATAAACTAACAACACCACTAAACCGACAAAAAAAGAAATAATGGCCGCCCATAGGTTGGAGTCAATCAATTTGGCCAGTTCGGCATTTAACCCCGGTTGGAATGCGACCACAAAGCCGATGGTAAAAATAACAACAAAATAAAAGATAAACATATCAATCACCGGGCCAAATGGTCTCTCGTGTCGGTAAAGACAATTTCAGGGAAACGTTCTTGTGCTAAACTCAAGTTTACCCGGCTGGGGGCGATATAGACTAATTGTCCGTAGTGATCGGTAGCGAGGTTTTGTGCATTTTTATCTTTGAACCTGGCAAAGATTTTCTTATCATCGCAACTCACCCAGCGTGCCGTTGTCACCGGTACCGATTCAAACACACATTTCACATGGTATTCGTGCTCCAAACGCGATTGCACCACTTCAAATTGCAACACCCCGACTGCTCCCAAAATCAAATCACTGCCCATCAGCGGACGGAAAAACTGTGTCGCCCCTTCTTCACACAGCTGTTCCAACCCTTTTAATAAGGCTTTCATTTTGAGCGGGTCTTTTAATTGCACGCGGCGAAACAGTTCCGGGGCAAAATCGGGAATGCCTTTAAATTGCACGGCTTCACCTTCGGTAAAGGTATCACCGATACGAATGGTACCGTGATTGTGTAAACCGATAATATCACCGGCATAGGCATCATCAACACTGCCTCTATCCATTGACATAAAAGTCAGGGCATCGGGAATTTTAACCTCACGCTGCAACCGTACGTGTTTGAGTTTCATCCCTTTTTTAAAAGACCCGGAACAAATGCGCATAAAAGCGATACGGTCGCGGTGTTTCGGGTCCATATTAGCTTGAATTTTAAAAACAAAACCCGTAAATTTTTCTTCATCAGCGGCAATTTGACGTTCTACGGCATCATGACTACGCGGGGCGGGGGCTTCAGCGACAAAGCCGTCCAGCATTTCTTGTACGCCAAAATTGGAAATGGCCGAACCAAAATACACCGGCGTTAATTTTCCCGCCAAATAATCGGCTTTATCAAATGGATTTGACGCTTCGCGAATAAGTTCCACTTCATCACGGAATGCCGCGGCAAAATCAGCCCCTAGCAGCTCATCAACGCGAGGATGGTTCAAGCCTTGAATTAAATCGCCTTGATTAATGCGGTCGTTTTTACCGTGCTCATAGCAGTGCACTATGTCATCTTGTAAATGATAAACCCCTTTGAGCGCTTTCCCCATACCGATGGGCCAGGTCATCGGCGCACAGGCAATAGCCAATTCGCTTTCTACCTCGTCCAGTAATTCCATCGGGTCACGCCCTTCACGGTCTAACTTATTGATAAAGGTAAATATCGGTGTATCACGCAGACGGCAAACGTCCATTAGTTTGCGCGTTCGCTCTTCTACCCCTTTGGCACAGTCGATGACCATCAAGGCAGAATCCACTGCCGTCAGGGTACGGTAGGTGTCTTCGGAGAAATCTTCGTGCCCCGGGGTGTCGAGTAAATTAATCACTTTATCTTGATAGGGAAACTGCATTACCGACGAGGTAATGGAAATGCCGCGTTCCTGTTCCATCGCCATCCAATCCGATGTGGCGTGTTTATCCGATTTTCGCCCTTTGACCGTACCCGCCGATTGAATGGCGCCGCCGAAGAGTAATAATTTTTCGGTGAGCGTGGTTTTACCGGCATCAGGGTGCGAAATAATAGCAAAAGTGCGACGTTTATTCAGTTCAGCAAGAAAGTCAGACATAATATTGTTAAGCAATCAAAAGATGAAGTGTATCATACCGAAAAATGAAACTTTTATAAACGGCATTTTTAATCAAAAAGGCGGGGTACCTACCTCGGTATTGTCGGCAAACGCCACATATAGATAATACCAATCAGGCATAACAGCGTGGCGAAGGCTGCAAACCACATGGATTGACCTTTGCCCAAGTGATAATAGATAAGTACCAAAGAAACAGCCATCATCGCCAAAGCCAAATATTTGGCTTTGGCAGGAATAGCCCGATTTTCCTGCCACTGTTTGTTGATTTGAGCAAAATAAGGGTGCTGATGCAGCCAGCGATAAAAACGCGGTGAAGAATTGGCAAAACAAAAGGTCGCCAATAAAACAAACGGCGTTGTTGGTAACAGGGGTAAAACCACACCGGCAATCCCCAAAGACAGAGCAATAACACCTAGGTAGGCGGTTATCAGACAAGGCAAAGCGCGCAGAGAATAGTTATTCATATTGTCAAGCGCTTTAACGCCGTATGATGACCGCCTACCTATCGCAAAGAATAACATCTCGTGACGACACTGCCTAAGACGTTTCTGTCGATAAATCCGCTAACAAAGCATCAACAAAATCTTTGGCATTGAACTCGCGTAAATCTTTGGCTGACTCACCCACACCGATATAACGCACAGGTACCCCCAATTGTTTGGCAATCGGGAAAATAATGCCGCCCTTGGCGGTGCCGTCTAACTTCGTTATCGTAATACCCGTCAGCCCCAGTGATTTGTGAAACTCTTTGGCTTGATTCAGGGCGTTTTGCCCGTTACCGGCATCAACCACTAACATCACTTCGTGCGGCGTTTCCGGGCTGTGCTTACGCAAAACACGAACAATTTTTTCAATTTCATTCATCAAATGCGCTTGTGTATGTAAGCGTCCGGCGGTATCGGCGATTAACACGTCAATACCTTTGGCCCTGGCGGACTCATAAGCATCGTAAATAACTGAAGCAGAATCGGCCCCGGTACCTTGGGCGATTACCGGTACACCTGCCCGCTCGCCCCAGGTTTTCAGCTGTTCCACCGCCGCTGCTCTAAACGTATCACCGGCTGCCAGCATCACTGTTTTGCCCTCGGCCTTTAATTTTTGCGTAATCTTACCGATGGTTGTGGTTTTGCCTGCCCCGTTGATACCCACCATCAACAAAACAAACGGCTGTTTATCGGCATACAGCAAGGGTTTTTCACTGGCCGCCAAAATACGTTGCATCGTTGTTTTTAGCTGCGTCAGTACGGCATCAAAATCACCCAGTGATTGACGCGAAATAGCATCGGTAATATCATCAATAATTTCTTGTGTCGCTTCAATACCGACATCCGCCATCAGCAAAGCCGTTTCCAATTCTTCTAATAAATCTTCGTCAATGGCTTTTCTACCCAAGAACAAATGCCCGAAGCCGGCACTGGTTTTAGAAAGTCCGGTCTTCAGTCGAGAAAAATAACTTTGTTTACTTTCAGCCGCTTCGGCAGCGGCTGATTCCTGCCTGATAGCGTCACTCGTAACTTGTGATTGCTCTTGCGGCTGATCTTTTTTCTTTTTGCCAAAACCAAAAACCATAATGTTTCCTATTGTTTAGATTGAGGTAAATAACAGTACAGAGTTACTAGATGCTTTAATAAAATCAGCAGGCGCAGCTGCCGACTATTCGCCAAATAAATTATCCAAATCTTCTTCCAACACCTTATTTTGTGCTTTACCGTCACTAACCAACAGGTTACGGTGCTGTAAGTACGTGTTTTTAACGAAACTATATTCATCAACCGCCGCTGTATCCAACATCTTTTCGGCGTTTAACACTCTGGCACGCTTATCAACAATACCGAGGCTAACAACACCGTCACGTACATCATGGTCATGCCAATGATAGCGGTTAAACGGTGATATAAAGGAATCGCCAACCAGACCCACCGAATCCGTTACCGTACTTGGACCCAAAATAGGCAGCACCACATAAGGACCTGACGGAAAACCCCATGTTTGCAAGGTTTGACCAAAGTCTTCTTGATTGGCACGAATATTCATTGCCGTTGCCACATCAAAAATACCGCCGACACCCAAAGTGGTATTCCATACCAAACGTGAACTGGAGACAGTGGCGTTATGAAATTTACCCTGCAACAAGCTATTGGCAAAGGTGTTCACTTCAGATAAATTAGCAAAAAAGTTGCTGACACCTTTCTCGACCGGATCAGGCGTGATGTAACGATAGCCTTTGGCGATTGGTTTTAAAGTATATTTATCAACGCTTTTATTGATTTTATACATACCGCGATTATACGTTTCCAAGGCCCCGCCACTGCCGGCACAGCCACCTGTTAATAACAGCGTTATCAATAAGCTGATACAAACTGTCGTCGATAACTTTTGATAATACATTTAGTTAGTTCCCTTTGTTACGTCAGCTGTCATTATATAATTTACTTTGCTGATATGCCAGCTGTACGTGTGAAATTAACACATTCAGCACCGCTGCAACCGGTAACGCCAATAACACACCGGCAAATCCGGCCAATTGTCCACCGGCCAGTACGGCAAAAATCACTGCCACCGGATGCAGCCCGATACGCTCCCCGACAAATCGTGGCGTCAGTACGCTACCTTCCAGAGCCTGGGCAAAAACAAACACAACCACCACACCTAACGGGTGCAATAAATCATTAAACTGAAAATAAGCCAGTACCGTTGCCACACCAAGACCGATAACCAAACCCAAATAGGGAACAAATGATAACCAACCGGCAATAAAGCCGATTAAAATGGCCGAATCCACCCCCAATACCGATAAACCAATGGCATAAATTAAGCCCAAGGCATTCATTACGGCAAACTGCCCGCGTAAAAAAGCCGACAGCATCTCATTGGATTCTCTGGCAATTTGAGTGATTTTTGCTTCCTGATGACGGGGTAACAGGGCGTGAATTTTTGCCATCAGAATATCCCAATCACGCAGCAAATAAAAAGTGACCACCGGTACCAAAAAAATATTGGCCAGCAGAGCAAAAAAATACTCGCCGGAACCGGTCAACCACTTCAACATCTTGCTTGCCAACGAAGGGATATCACTCAGATTATTACGGACAATGCCCAGCAAAGCATCTTTACTACTGCCGGGTTGGTAGTGAAAATTTTCCTCCAGTAAGGGAATGATTTTATGGTGGGTAAACTCAATAATCTTTGGTGTTTTACGCAGCAATCCGCTTAATTGCTCGCTGACCAAAGGAATAAATATGGCAATCGTCAATATTAATATCAGCAAAATAGCCACAAAAACAACACTAACCGACAATGTTCGCGACATTCGCTTTTCCAATTGATCGACAACAGGATCGCCTAGGTAGGCCAATAAAGCCGAAAAAAAGAAGGGACCCAAAACCGGTGATAACAGGTTAAGCAGATAAACAAAAACAATGGCAATTAACAGCCAATAAAGACGTTGTTCGGTTAGTATCATTTTTATCGCCCAGAAAAGCAAAAAGCCATTTTACCGAGAAAACAGCATAAGGGAAATATTTAATTCATCGCGTGACGGTCATTTTTAACCACACAACCACAAACTTTTGCTGTTATAAAATCACCGGTTAATCAACAAAACCGGCAAAAAAAAACCCATTTAGTTACCTGAACTCCGTTTTTTCAGCACATTTTTCCTTGTGCTTAGGTAGTGTAGTCACAAGATATTGTCTATTTTTCACGTGCAATCGACTAAATTAACAAATCAGCTACCAAGGCCGAACCAATAAACGTACCGGTAAAAATCAGCATCGCCACAATGGCAATCTTCAGGCCGGAACGCTTAAAGACTTTGACTTCCATCTGGCTAATCGCCAACCCGGCATAGCCCAGCACAGGGGTAACAATAGATAAAAAATTAAGCGGTTTTAAGGCATCTAACAAAAACGGGGCAACGGGAGAAAAGGGCATCGTTAATAACACACTAATCAAAGACACCCAGGCAACCGTTGGAAAACCAATCCTCACATAGCGATGGATAACCACCCCGACCATACTCAACACGTATAAAATCAGCATGCCGAGGAATCCGTCCACCGGATTGACACCCGTTCCCGCCCAGTTTGAAATTAAACCAATCAAACAATAAACGGCTAAAACAACGGCACTTTCGGATATACCCAAGTGTTTTGCCGGCCTGCCAATCGCAGTAGTTTCTACATCGGTCACTTGGTCTTCGACTTTATGGCGTGATAACTTTTTGTAAAACCACTCGGTAAAAGGTAAGGCAACAAAAATCGCCAGATACAAACCGGTGGCGTTGGTCAGCAGATTGCTTGCCCCGGCAAATGCCAAGATTTCATCTTTTTGTGCCGGTACAACACTGGCTAACGAACCCGAACACGCCGCTGTCATCGAACCACTGCCAACGCCGCAGGCCATCGCCAGCGCTTTGATATCAAACCACTGCATTGAGGCCAGAAAACTCGCCATCAAAGCAAAATACAGCGTACCAAACATGGTTCCCATCACATAAACCCCCATGACACCGATGCCTTCGGGACTTTTTAACCCGTAACGGTCAGAGATTAAGGCGATATTCGGTTCTCTGGCAATAGAGTAAGTCGCCCCGATGGTTTCTCTGCCCATTTTGAACAGCAGGACCGCCACCGGCAAAGAAATCAAAATAGTGCCTAAATTCCCCAGTTCCTGGAAAATCAGGGCAGGACCCGCTTCAATGATTTTCGGGATGGCGGGACCGATAAGGCTGCCGAATTTGGCAATAAAAGGGAGTATCGTCACAATAACGATAAAACTCGCCACTTGTGTTTGCTGTGCTGCGATAACACTTTTTGCCTGTTTGATAATATGCGGATTAGGTAGTGTAGTCACGAGATGTTATTTTTTGCGATAGGTAGGCGGTTATCCGACAAGGCAAAGTGCGCAGAAAATAGTTATTCATATTGTCAAGCGCTTTAACGCCGTATGATAACCGCCTAGCCTCGCCCTTCGGGTCGGGGCAGAATGTTTCCCTCTCTGCGTTGTAAATGCTCGACATTACTGGTAGTGCCTTGCGCCTTACGCCTTGATAGGAAAACATGCTGCACACCGACAAAAAACAATATCTCGTGACTACACTACCTAAGCAATAAACAAAAAATAAACGCATAAAACAGCGGTAGTAATAATAAACTGCCGCCCAGCATCGGGATTTTGATTATGCCAATGAACTCGGCAATCACCGCCGTTACCAAAACAACAAGCTGCAATCGCCAATTTAATAACGCTTTGATTAAACTGTTTTCTGTCATACAACGCTCCTTTGTTCAACAAGTTAAATAAGACGAGGATTGATAATAATTAAATCTTACTCAGGGCATAATCGATATCGGCAATGATATCGTCAACGCTTTCAATGCCAATAGAATAACGGATTAAATCATCGCTGATGCCGGCCGCTTGTCTATCGCTTTCCGAGACACCGGCGTGAGTCATCGAAGCGGGGTGTTGAATCAGGGTCTCAATCCCTCCTAAGGAGACCGCCAACATCGCTAACCGGACATTGTTCATCACCGTTTTTCCCGCTTGCAATCCGCCGTTGACGCCAAAGGCAATCATACTGCCTGCCCCGTACATCTGTGATTTTGCCAGCTCGTATTGGGCAAAGGATTTTAGCCCGGGGTAATTAACCCAGGCGACCTGGGGATGTTTTTCTAAAAATTCGGCCACTTTCTGGGCATTGGCTTGCGCCCGTTCTACCCGCAGCGATAAGGTTTTTACCCCGCGAATCACCAAAAAAGCCTGATTCGGGTCTATGCTGCCACCCAACAGTATCATTGCCTGACGTAAAACGGCATATAACGCCTTATCCCGGCAAATCAGTGCACCGGCGACCACATCGGCGTGTCCGTTGATTGATTTTGTCAGGGAATGTAAAACAATATCCGCCCCCAAATCCAACGGACGCTGTAACAACGGACTACAAAAGGTATTATCCACACAGACCAAAATATCATGCCGGTGAGCCAATTCGCTGGCAAGCCGGATATCGGTTAACTGCATCGTCGGATTGGCGGGGGATTCAATGTAGAGTAATTTACTGTTGTCCTGGATGGCCTGTTCAATATTGGCCATATCGGCGGTATCAATAAAGGTGGACTGGACACCGAATTTGGCCAACAGCCCTTCCAACAACACCCGGCTTGCACCATATACCGCTTTAGTACAGATGACATGGTCACCGGCTGACAAAAGTGCGGTAAAAAGTGTTGACACCGCAGCCATGCCCGAAGCAAAAGCCACACTGCGATAACCGTTTTCCAGTGCCGCTAATTTTTTCTCCAGCACATCGACGGTGGGATTACCGATACGCGAATAAATAAAACCGTCTTGCCGCCCGGCAAATAAATCCGCCCCCGCATCGGCATCTTTAAATTTAAAGGTTGAGGTTTGGTAAATCGGTGTAACGGCACTGCCGTGCATATCATCCAATTCCCCTGCGTGCACCAGTTGGCTGGCAAATCCGGAAAATTTTTTATTCATAGTTTCGCTGCTAATACATTTTATGATTTATTGATTTCTTCTGGATAAGTATTTTTTTCCTCAATCAGCTTTAACTCCAATTCAATGATTTTAAGAAGGTAAGCCTTATCCGTGTATAGCTTATCGGCTTTTAACATCTCGAAATGCTTTCGCGCTTGCGTAAAATTACCCAATAAACGATTGAGTTCACCAATAAGCATATTATGCGTGATTGTTTTATCTTTAGCATTCTTATCGCTTGCTTTAATTGCTAATAAACTTTTCTCAAAATGATTCAACGCGTTTTGTAAAACGTCTTTTCCACCCATTTCCCAGGACGCTTTTAAGTAAGCCCAGGCAATTTTTTCGTGACTGGCTTTACTGCCCTCGTACAGTTTTGCCAAGTAGTAATACTCGGAACTGTTTTCAGGAATCGCTTTGTACGCGTCACTTTCAATAATTTGCTTAAAAGTTGCTAATTCCTCTGCCGTAAAATCCTCTTTAAACATCACGAATTTGTTTGTCGGACATTGCGGTATTGTCCAGGGCGCTTGTATCGGCCCATAGGGTTTTAGGTCGGTTCTGGTACCAAACGATGTCCCGGAAGCAGGGACTGTTGCAGTAAATTTCTCACCCCCAATCGGACAAGTGTACTCATTGGTCGAAACAGTCAAAGCCAGCGCGGCTGGTCCTAAACCGAGTGCCAAAGTCATTACCAAGTATTTTTGTAATTGCATTGTCATTACCTTGCGGTCAAATATTATTCAATGTCGTCTGATCCAGCAGCCCCACAGCCATCGGAAACATCGCTTTCGGCATCTTCTTCAGGAATAATGCGGGCGATACTGATTAATTGTTCCTTATCGCTCATCTTAATCAATTTCACGCCCTGAGTATTGCGCCCAACGCGAGAGACTTCCGAGGCGCGTGAACGGATTAATGTACCGCCATTGGTAATCAGCATCGTTTCATCGTCTTCATCGACCAAAATCGCCCCAACGACATCACCGTTGCGTGCACTGGTCTGGATGGAAATCACCCCTTGGCCGCCGCGTCCGCGTAGCGGATATTCCGATAAAGCCGTGCGTTTGCCGTAACCGTTGACGGTAGCGGTTAAGATATCGCCCTGTCCGTTGGCGTTTGCTGCTAAATTTTCTTCGCTAACGGCTTTGACGACCACTAAACCAACCAACACCGAACCGTTTAATAAACGCATACCACGTACCCCGGCTGCCGTGCGTCCCATACTGCGCACGTTATTTTCATTAAAGCGGATTACTTTGCCGGTGTCACTAAACAACATCACATCGCTATTACCGTCCGTCATGGCAACATCCAGAAGCTCATCACCGTCACGCAGATTCACGGCGATGATGCCATTGGCGCGTTGGTTGGAAAAAGCCGATAACGGGGTTTTCTTGACCGTACCGTTCTTGGTCGCAAAGAACACAAACTGCTGGTCGCTGTATTCTTTTATCGGCAACACCGCCTCAACTTTTTCTCCGTCTTCCAATTGCAGTAAATTAATCACCGGCTTACCCTTGGCGTTACGCCCTGCTTGTGGCAAATTATAGACTTTTATCCAAAACACCTTGCCTTTGTTGGTAAAACTTAACAAGGTATCGTGCGAGTTAGCGACAAACAAACGCTCAACGAAATCTTCGTCTTTGGTTTTTGTCGCCGATTTGCCACGCCCGCCGCGGCGTTGGGCTTCATAAGCCGACAGTGGTTGTGACTTGACATAACCCTCGTGTGACCACGTCACCACCAACTCTTCCTGGACAATTAAATCTTCCAAAGTTAAATTCAGGTGTTTCTCAATAATTTCGGTACGACGCTTGTCGGCAAACTCATCACGAATGGCTTCCAGCTCCTCACGGATGACTTGAATAAGACGGTCGGGATTCGTCAAAATATCCAATAAATCTTCAATCAAAGCAATCAATTCTTTGTACTCATTGATGATTTTTTCCTGCTCCAGACCGGTCAAACGATGCAAACGCATATCCAGAATCGCTTGAGCCTGGGTGGGCGATAAATAATAATGCTGGCCGTGCATACCGTATTTGTCTTCTAAGCCGTCCGGGCGAGAATTCTCCGCTCCCGCGCGGGCGAGCATATCGGTCACCTGCCCGGCCCGCCACGCTTTACCGATAAGTCTTTCTTTGGCGACACTGGGTTCAGGTGACGCTTTAATCATTTGAATGACTTCATCAATATTATTGAGTGCAACAGCTAACCCTTCTAAAATATGCGTTCTGGCTTTGGCTTTGCGTAATTCAAAAATGGTGCGGCGGGTCACCACCTCACGACGATGTTTTAAAAAGGCGGCGATAATTTCTCGCAGCGATAATTGTTGCGGCCGCCCGTCAAGCAACGCCACCATATTGACACCAAAGGTCACTTGTAACTGGGTTTGGCGATACAAATTATTTAAAATCACTTCCGGCACCTCACCGCTGGACAATTCAATCACCACGCGGATACCGTCTTTATCGGATTCGTCACGAATTTCGGAAATGCCCTGCACCACTTTATCCTTAGTCAGTTGAGCAATACGCTCAACCAAACGGGCTTTATTGACCTGGTAAGGTAATTCATCAACGATAATGGCTTGGCGGCCGCTGCTCTCATTAATGGTTTCAAAATGCGTTTTTGAACGGATAAAAATCCGTCCGCGCCCGGTTTCATAGGCTTGACGGATGCCTTCCGCGCCATTAATCATCGCCCCGGTCGGGAAGTCCGGCCCGGGCATCACCGCAAGCAAATCATCGATGCCGGCATCTGGATTATCCAGCTGTACCAAACAAGCATTAATGGCTTCGCCGACATTATGCGGGGGAATATTCGTCGCCATTCCCACGGCAATGCCCGATGAACCGTTAACCAACAGATTGGGCACCAATGTCGGCAAAACAGTTGGTTCACTCTCCTTACCGTCATAGTTCGGGATAAAATCGACGGTTTCTTTATTGATATCAGCCAGCAGTTTGTGCGAAATTTTCGCCATACGAATTTCCGTATAACGCATCGCCGCCGGCGCATCGCCGTCCACCGAGCCAAAGTTACCCTGCCCGTCCACCAACATATTACGCATGGAAAACGGCTGTGCCATACGTACAATCGTGTCATAAACCGCGGTGTCACCGTGCGGGTGGTATTTACCAATGACTTCACCGACAATACGTGCCGATTTAATGTAAGGACGATTATAGGCATTGTTATTCTTGTCCATAGCAAACAACACGCGACGATGTACCGGTTTCAGACCGTCACGCACATCAGGTAAAGCCCGTCCCACAATAACGCTCATGGCGTAATCGAGGTAGGATGATTTCATCTCGTTTTCTAAACTAACCGGGGCAATTTGTTTGGCAAACTCACTCATTTGATGATATTCCCTTCACATAAAATTATTACAAGAGCCGTATTTTACCACAAACCAGTATTTTAACTAGGTAGTATAGTCACGAGATGTTATTTTTTGCGATAGGTAGGCGGTTATCAGACAAGGCAAAGCGCGTAGAGAATAGTTATTCATATTGTCAAGCGCTTTAACGCCGTATGCTGACCGCCTGGCCTCGCCCTTCGAGTCGGAGCAGAATGTTTCCCTCTCTGCGTTGTAAATGCTCGACATGACTTGTAGTGCCTTGCGCTTTACGCCTTGATAGGAAAACATGCTGCCCACCGACAAAAAACAATATCTCGTGACTACACTACCTAGGTATTCGTTGCGATGAAAATTTCTCTTACACAGGCAAACCGCCAACGATTGTTTTACCACCCGTACACTTGCTGCTGAGGCTTAAACATCTAAATATTCTTCGGCGTGGCCCACCCAGCGGACGATTAATTCATCCGCCATCTCAGGGTACTGCGTCATTAATTGCTGCGCCAGCGTAAACGCCATCTCGACCAAATCGCTGTCCCTGTGTAAATCGGCAATACGCAAGCTCATTTCCCCCGTTTGTTTGGTACCCAGTATTTCGCCTGCCCCACGAATTTTCAAATCTTCTTTGGCGATTTCAAAACCATCTTGACTATTTCTAATGACTTGCAAACGTTGTCTTGCCGTTTGTGATAATGGCTGTTGGAACAATAACACGCAAAAGGATTTTTCACTGCCCCGCCCCACTCTGCCGCGCAGTTGATGCAATTGTGCCAAGCCAAAGCGTTCAGCATTTTCAATGACCATTAAGGTGGCATTGGGTACATCAACCCCGACTTCAATAACGGTGGTGGAGACCAATAAATGAATTTTATTGGCCTGGAAATCAGCAATGATTTGTGCTTTTTCATCACTTTTTTGTCGTCCGTGTAACAACCCCACATTTAATGTGGGCAAGGATTCAGCCAGCCGGGCGTGGATATCTTCTGCGGCCTGGGCTTGCAATAAATCGGATTCTTCGATAAGCGGACACACCCAATAGACTTGTTGTCCCGTGGCAACCAGCGCTTTAATTCGTTTAATCAGCTCGGCGCGGCGGTTATCGGCGAGTAACACGGTCACAATCGGCTGACGGTCGGGTGGTAACGCATCAATAACTGACGTGTCCAGATCGGCATAATAGCTCATCGCCAAGGTCCGGGGAATAGGTGTCGCCGTCATCACCAGCATATGCGGCGTTTGACCGCTGTTTTCCGCCTTTTCTTTCAGCAACAAGCGTTGATGCACGCCAAAGCGGTGCTGTTCATCAATCACGGCAAGCCCCAGACGCCGGTACACCACGTCGTCCTGAAACAGGGCGTGCGTACCGATAATGACCTGAGCCGAACCATCGGCAATTTGTGCCAATAATTCCCGGCGTTTTTTGGCCGTGATTTTACCCGATAACCACACTGTTTTAACCGACAGAGTGGCTAGCAGTTTCAGGGCCTGTTGATGGTGCTGTTCGGATAAAATTTCCGTCGGTGCCATCACTACTGCCTGCAAACCGTTGGCAACAGCCTGTAAAACGGCAGAAAAAGCCACCAGGGTTTTGCCCGACCCGACATCACCTTGTACTAGGCGGTGCATTGGCCGGGATTGTGTTAAATCGGTGAAAATTTCGCTGATTACGCGCTGCTGAGCACGGGTTAAGGTAAAGGGTAACTGTTGTAACAATCGGCTTTGCAAACCGTCGTCAATCCGCAGGGCAAACGCACTGACCTGTTTTGCCTGAGCTTTTTTGCGTAACATGCCGATTTGCTTAGCCAACAGTTCATCCAATACCACCCGTTTTAAGTGCGGATTTTCGGGGTTTAATATATCGCTTTCGCGCTGTCCGACCTGCGGTTGATGAATGGCTTTCAGAGCATCTTTTAACGGTGAAAGTCGATGTTGTTGTAAAAAGTCATCGGGAAAGTCGTGTAAATCTTCTTTAGCCAGACAAGCCAAGGCAATACCCGCCCACCGGCTGATTTTTACCGAACCTACCCCCAGGGTAGATGGATAAACCGGCGTCAGTTTATCCGATAACTGTACCGTTTCATCCGTTTTTAAGACCTTGGTTTCAGGGTGCAGCATTGCCCAACGTCCCTGCCCTTCAACCGCTTGCCCGTAAACCAAAAGACGTTTATCCGGTTGAAACAAACGCATTTGGGCCTTGGAAAAATGAAACAAGCGTACGGTTAACAAACCACTGTTATCGCGGCATTCAATCACCAGGCTGCGTTGCCGCCCGTACTGCACCCGGGCCGACTGCACGGTCACCAGGACCTGAGCAAATTCGCCATAAATCAAATCGGCTATCGGTGTGATTGCCGTTCGGTCTTGGTATTTATACGGTAATAAAAAAAGAAAATCCCCCACCCGGTAAATATGGCGTTTATTCAGTTTTTCCGCCACTGCCGGACCAATACCGGGTAAATCGGTCAGCGGGGAATGAAGCGTCATTGTCATCAGCAGGAATTACCAGGCACTGTGATTTTCACAAGGGTGGCCATCGTGGTCACCATCCATTTTGGTATTGGGACAATATTGATTAAAATACTCGGCTTCCTCGCGCGAACGCATCTGACTGCAATATTGCCTGCCATCACAAACAAATCGGGCACTTGGCTTTTTTTCCTGATTACCGGCACCATGCCGCTGCCGGGATTTATCCGTCAGATAAGCGGGCTTGGTGTTTGTGCTGTTTGACCACCTGATACTGGCCCGACTGCTTTTTTCTTTATATATTTCATAACACTTTGCGCCCAACAAACCAATACATAAAAAAACGATTAGCCTGACCACTGTTATACTCCGTTATTGGATAAGAAATAAGAGACGATTATTATAGCAAATTTTATACAATTTGATTAAACTGGCAAGCCGAAATTAACCGTTCTTTATCACGCCCAACACCTTGGTTACCATCAGCCGGCAGGGTGTCGTTAGCGGGGAACTGGCGTAACGCACCGTTAAGTCATGATTTTTATATTATTTATTTATATTATTTACTGCGTGCGACATTGGCTGGGGCAGAAAATTCATTGATTTATCATTTTAATATCGCTTTCTAACTGCACAACAGATATTTTTTGGCAATAAAAAAACCCCTGATGATTGTCAAGGGCTTTCATCATTAGCAAAGGTAATTATTTAAACTCTACTTCCACCGTATTATGCTCATTGGGTTTTACAGTAACTTCAAGTTTTTGTTTATCCCGTTTATTGCGATCCCCAACTTTATGTTGATAAGTTGCCCTTACTTCATAAGTACCGACAGGCAACTGGTGTACACATTTTTTACCAGCTAAATTTTTAGGATAACAACTACCAACAGTTTTATTACCGTCTTCGTTGTTCTGCTTAATTTTAAAAACAGCTTCTACGCGTTGTCCATTTTTGGTTGCGAAAAGTTCTAATTCGCCGTGTTCTTCACCCGTTACCTTTGTCGTGGTCTTTTCCATTACTTTTTTCACCGCCTTTTTCATTGCACTATTTAAATCATCGGCATTTTTGGCAGAAAAATATTCCCCGCCAGTAGCATTGGCAATACAAGCTAACTGTTTATCGGTGTTGGTATCAACATTAAAACCGATTACGTGGGCGGTAAAGTCAATTCCTTGTTTTTCAAGCTCTTTAGCGGTGGCACAGGGGTCAGCATCGCAGGTTTCCTTACCGTCACTGATTAAAATCACGGTGGCTTTATCCTCGGTAAAATGCAATTTTTTCGCTGCTTGCTGCAGGGAATCGCTAATCGGTGTTTTGCCTTTCGGCGTAATGGCTTTGACCTTTTCTAACACGGCGTTTTTATCGATTTTGGATAGAGGAATTAACACCTCAATATCATTACAATCGCCTCCTTGCATACTGCCCGAACCATCTAATACAATCATCGCCTGGTCGGCTGCACAGGTCATACTGACAGCTAATAATACAGGGAATAGTTTTTTAAACATGTTTTTTTCTCCGTTTTAAGTGAATAAATCGTTTTGCTTTAGCAGGGGTTAATATTGGTAATCCTGCTAATGTTATTTTTTTCTATATTGTTGCTGGCGTTCTAGTAACTGTTTTAATATTATGGTCTTGCATTCAGGGTTATCTTGAATAAAATCATCTTCATGATATACATAATTCTTCATTATTTTTTCAACTGGGAATTGTTTCAATATTTTCTCGTCCGTTGCACGACAATTAGCTGCCCAGCCAAATTTCGTACCATCATTTGTCCTTATACTTCCACAAAAAAGTCCGTTAACTCCCCCTTTATATTCGGGACAGCGTGCTAAAATTTGGTCAGAGACACTTCTCCACCAATCCCTATCAGGCTCTGTATATGATCGATATATTGCGGATTCCCATTGTGCTCTTTCTAAAGGCATTACCATTTTACAAGGCAATCTTATATCATCAGGTTCAGCTTTTCCAGGATAGCTAGGGCATACTATTTTAGCATTACAGGCTCTTTGTAAATCATTTTCCTCTTTGTTTTCTTGTTTTTTGGTTTTTTTAGTTTTATTGCGTTCAACATTCATAACAAATTCGCTATTTTTATCAAAATCATCATTTGAGTCATAGGTAGTACTGTATTTTTTTACCACTGCCAAAGTAAAATCAGCAGTAGCTTTATTTTTTGCTCTATCCTGTGCTACATATTTTAAGGGATAGACCCCGATTTTTTTATTGTCCCATTTTCCCTCAATAGAAATCGGCACCTCACCATCAACCGCATCATAGGCAAAAGCACCACTGGCATAATCTAAATCAGGTTGCCCTACCAAAATTTCAAAATAATCGCGTATCACAGTAATCTTTGGAGCGGTTTTGTCATTTTTAACTTGGTCATCAATCTCTTCATCATTACAAGCCGAAACGACAAAGATAAGGCAAAGGATTGCCAAGAAGTTTTTTGCTTTGTTTCCCATCTTATCATGCCCCCAAATGCTTTGTACGCTTATTCTACTCCAAACGAATAGAGTGGACAATAAGGTAAAATTGTTTTAATTAACAGGATACAAATATTGAAAACGTCGCAAAAACTTATGACCGTGATTCGTTATGCATTTAGGAGTTACAATGATGTAAATCACTTCTGCTACAAGGCACATCGTCGCAGACAGTTATATGAGTACGGCAAGACGGTGTAACGCTGTAGCTATTTTAATTCATATTAATCAAAACACACAGACTGGTAGCAAATCAAACGCAAATTGGTTAAAGTAACCTGATGCAATTGTCCATACTTTATCACGATGAATACCTTGTCGCCATCAATAAACCCGCTGGTTTGTTGGTACACCGCAGCCCGATTGATAAACATGAAACGCAATTTGTCGTGCAATTGTTACGTGACCAACTGGGACAAGCTGTTTATCCCATTCATCGCTTGGACAAGCCCACTTCGGGTGTCTTGTTATTGGCGCTTAACCCCGATATGGTTAGGCAATTGTCAAGACAATGGGACAGCGTTGAAAAAAATTATTTGGCAATCACACGGGGAAAAGTGCAGGATTGTTTTATCGACCACCCAATCACGACCAAACCCGATAAGGGCGATTATTTTATTCAGCCCAAAGTCCAATCGGCACAAACCGATATTCGCGTGATTGCAACCACCACACTGGCTATCGGTTTTGGTAAATCCGCTGCACACTATCCAACCACTGATTTTTCTTTTTTATCG
>PDWI01001821.1_pt1 | contig 33214 bp, 30 predicted proteins | sample 1430891 | NCBI WGS metagenome assembly PDWI01 (sample SAMN01162508, study PRJNA174530) | Oral metagenome, whole genome shotgun sequencing project. | biome: Marine environment; feature: Marine mammal; material: Swab sample of the gingival sulcus; isolation source: swab sample of gingival sulcus... | reverse complement strand
ATCTACAAAAGTAGAAATTTAATATTTTTGTTAAATAGCAATTTTCCCTAAAAGTAGAGCCAAAGTATGCAAATAATTTTTTAGTAAAATTACGAACTTTGGCAACTACAAAGGGAAACAAAAATATTAAGACTAGGGTTTACAATTTTTACCTAGTTTTTAGCTATTTAATCATATTTTTATAACAAAAACACTCAAACTTATACTTTTGAAACAGTTTATGTTAATGACCTTTAATTGTAATATATTATATAGTTTTCCTGATTTTTGCAAATTTTAATAATTATCAGAAAGCTTTTTTTGATTATAAAATTCTGCGAAAGTAAGATTATTTTCCTTTAATAAAGTAGCTAAATCCTTTCAAACATACCTCCAATGCCAAGGCTCAATATCATATCAATCAACTTCTATTCATTTTTGGTAAGTGTTTGTGAAACCATATTTATGAGCATTATTAGACAACCATTTATAATACTTTCTAAGAGTGTTATCATTTGCCCAATTTCTATTTGAAGAAGCAGAATATAAATCTATCGCCAATCATGATTGGTGTTCAGAATAACCAGCTTTTGCACACAAATTATCAGGACATCATCTATCTTTTATTCATTTTTGATATAAATAACCTCTATAAGCACTAACTACAACTATATTATTTTTAGTTTCTTCAAAAAAATCATTTGCCATTTTTTCTAAGTTTACTTTCAAAATTTTTCTAGCTTTTATTGTTCATCATTTTGAATCTATAATATGTTTAGCTCATATAGAAACAAGATTTTTAGGAATATATCAAATATTTTGAAATGGGACTTTATTATTAACAAACTTAGTTAATGAACTATCTGTAAATAAATCTACATTATTAAATATTCTATTATACTCAATTTCTTCAAGCATATTTTGAGATTCTTGCTTATCAATAAAATTATATTTATTTTTAATTTTAGTTCCATTGATAAAACATCTAACAAATTCCTTTAAAAAAGAAGAATAAGAATTAAGTAGATCTTCTTTATTTACAAAATCCATTTCCACAAAATATTTTTCTCATTCTAAATCTCTAAATATATTTTTTGATTGATTAAAATATTTATAAGTATTAGATGAAATAAGAAGAGATTTATTATAAAAATTTCTAAGGATATTTTTTGTATTAAAATCATTTATAAAAAATAATTTATGAAAAATAAATCAAACTTTATCTTCTGAAAAATTATAAAAAGATGAAACTGGAGACAATAAAATTAGCTCTTTTATATTATTTCTAAGAGCAAAATTTGAAGCAAAAACACTTCATTTTTCTTTTCAAAAAACTATAACATCATCTTTACTAACTCATTCTTTAGAAATGAGTAAATTATAAAATTCTTCAGCTTGCTCATTTATTTCTTCATATTTAATTTCAAAATTATTTTTAATATTTTCTGTATAATCAAAAATAAATATTTTATATCAAATATCTTTAAAATAATTAATTTCTTTTAAAGATGAATTTCAAGCAAAATAAAAAATAACTTTATCTTTTTTTCAATCAATATAATTTACTTCTAGCTTTTTTCAAGGATTTAGAAATATTTCAGGAAATATTAAAAATGCATTAATATTTTTTGCAAATATTAAAAAAACAAAATAAATAAATAATATAACCGAAACGGAATAAATATATTTCCTGTATTTACAACTACATTTTTCTTTTATTTTTTTATTTTTTTTTAAACTAAATTTAGATTTTAATATTTCTTTAAAACTTTTTAACTTTTTTTTCATTATTTCTTATATTTTTATTATTTTAAAATTTGCTCCTTTGTCTCTTTTACTTTTTCGTCACTAATTATTTCAATTTTCTCTCATAAATATTTTGGTTTAGGTTTAAATATTTCTATTTCTAAAAAAGCCTTTACCCTAGCAAATATTTCTCTAACAAAGTTAAAATTACTATTTATATAATCGTGTAAATTAGTTTCCATTCAATATGTATCAATTTGTAACTTTCTAGAAATATATATTGCCCTCTTTAAATGAAAATCCTGAGTAAAAATTACTAGTGACTTTACTCAAAAAATTTCTTTTGCCCTATAAAGAGAATCATAAGTATCAAATCAAGCATAATCTAAATAAATATCTTCTTCTTTTACTCCATTCTCAATTAAAAATTTCTGCATAGCCAATGGTTCATTATAAGTATGTTTTCAATTATCTCATGACACAATTATTCTTTTTATTTTTGTTTTTTTATAGGCTTCGCTCGCTACTATAAGTCTATCTTTTAATATATCAGATGGTTCTTTATTTCATTTTACACTAGCTCATAAAACTAATCATATATTCAATTTTGGTAATTTTTCAACATCATTATAATATCAATTTTTTGAAAAAGAAATCACATAAATATTTATACTAACTATAATAGCAATAATTAATACTAATATTCAAAAAAATATCTTAATCAATTTTTTTTTCATTTTTTTTTTGAATAATAAAATAAATCGCCTATTTTTCCAACAATATGCTTCTATTTTATAGAAATCTTAAAAATGTAAAACTTTAAATCAAGTTTTTATGTTTAAAATAATAAAATAAATTTTTACTATTTTAATGATTTTTTTAACTAAGAAACATCTGTCTTTTATATATCTCATTTTTCCACCATAATAATAGCTATTTTGATATCAAGATAGGTAATATCTGAATTTCAAGATTTTTCTAAAATATCTTTTACATCCCTAAGCTTCTCTACTCAGAACTCAAAATACTCTTTTAATACATCTTTAACTTTTTTTATATTTACTAATTCTACAAGCTTTAACACATATTGAAGTTCTAAGTTTCATTCTTCATAAAGTGAAACTAAATGATTTTCTATAGTTAAACTGGTCATTCATCTTTTTTCAGCAATTTCCTTAATTGTTAATCCTTGTTTAAATAATGAAGCTGTTTCTAGTTTTGTAGTTCATTTTGGAGTTTTTGCGGGCTTTTCTTTTTTGGCTTTATATTTTTTAAAATTACTTCATTTCATTTTAATCGCTAGAAATGATTGTAGTTCACTTTCTTCTTGTTTTAATATTTCTTCTGAATATAAAGCAAGTTTTCAAGTTTCAGTAAGTCAAATTAAAGGATATTGTCATGAAGACTTTTCAACAAAATTATACCTAATAAGAGCTTCTATTAATCAAACTATAAGTTCTAGATTATAATCTCACAGTGCTCAATATAACTTATTTTTATCTAAATTCCACGATAATACTTTTTTATCTCTACTTCAATAGAGAACGCTTGAAATTACCATAATTCAAAACCTATTATCATATTTTTCTAATAATTCTAGAACGATTTCAAAAGCACTAAGTGGAACCAAGTTTTCTACTTTTCACCCTTTAAATTTATTTTTATCTATACAAAAATCACATTTTTGACAATTCTCTGGCATATCTTTTAAATCTTCTTCATCTCAAAAATAATCAAGGATAAATCTTTTCCTACAACTCGGATAAAAAAGTAACTTTTTTATTTGGTCTAATTTATAATAACTTTCTTTTTCCAAATTCTTTTGATGATCCCAATCAATACTTAAATCACTATGACTAAGCTTTGATTTTAACAAAGTAATTCATTTTCACCTAAAACCTTCCTCGGATTCTTCTTCACTTACTCATTTTTTTAATATATTATATTTTTCCAATACTTTTAAAATACTTCAAACTTTCATATCATTTTCAATTCAAGATTCAATAGCCATAATGTTATGAGTTTTCAAAATTATAGCTTTATTTCATTCTCAAATACTGAAATCTTTGTACAAATAATCATAAAACTTTAATACTTCATCTTTGCTAGGATAAGTATTTTCTATAAAAAATTCTTGAATTTTTGTATCACCATAACTTGCCAAAACCACAGCATAACTAATTTTTCAATCTCTTCATGCCCTACCTATTTCTTGATAATAATTTTCTATACTTCAAGGTAAATTATAATGAATAACAAATCTTATATCTTTCTTATCAATTCACATTCAAAATGCATTTGTAGCAACTACAACTTTATAATCTCAAGACATAAAATTATTTTGTTCCTGTTCTCTAACCTGAGAAGTAAGTGCTCAAGTATATTTTCATACTTTGACTCATTTCTGTTGTAAGTTTTCATAAACTTCATCAACAGCTTTTCTACTTGAACAATATATTATTCATGAACCTGGAGTTTTTTCTAATACTTCCATTACCTTTGAAAGCTTTTCTTCTTTCTTACTTATTTCCCTAACTATAATAATTATATTTTTTCTATCAAAACCTTTTGTAAATTCTCTATATTTTGTTATTCATAACCTCTCTACTATATCTTGTCTAACTTTTTTTGTAGCAGTTGCAGTTAGGGCCATAACTGGAAAATCTTGTTTCTTTTTTAAACTACTTAAAAAAGATTTTATTTTCATGTAACTAGGCCTAAAATCATGTCACCATTGACTTATGCAGTGAGCTTCATCAATAGCAACAAAAGAAATTTTTACTTGAACAATATTATTTAGAAATTCAAAAGAATTAAGTCTCTCTGGGGCAATATATAAAAACTTTATTAATCATAAATTACTAATTATAGTTCTTCTTTCAGAAGGTCATACTGTAGAATTTAGTAATTCAGCCTTTATTCACAGATTATTTAAAGCATCTACTTGATCTTTCATAAGTGAAATAAGTGGAGAAATTACTAAAACTAATCAATCCATATATATTCAAGGAAGCTGATAAGTAAGAGATTTTCATCAACCGGTTGGCATAAAAACAAGAGTATTATTATTATTAATAACACTCTCTATAATTTCTTGCTGTCATTCCCTAAAAGTACTTAATCAAAATGTTTCTTTTAATATTTGGTTTAATTTTTGTTTCATTAAAAATACCCTTAATTTTATATTAAGAGTATCTTATGTATATATATCTTTTTAGCAAATAATTTATTTAATTATTAGAAATACTAATTAAATCATATCAGTTTAAAAACAATCAAACTAATATAATTATAACAATAATAAAAAAAACCACAAAAGGTCAATTCCCTACATTTTCATCAAGAAATTTTTGATACGAGGTAATTACCTTATTAATCATATATAACTTTACTATATAATATTATTTATATATAATATCATATAATAAAAAACTATGCAAATTTACTTAAGTATTACCATCTTTTAAAGCTAGGACAAGCCTGATGAACATCAATAAAAGAAAATCATTTATGCTTTATTGCATCTTTGATCATATCTTTTAATTCTAAAAACTTTGCACTATCTGCATATTTAGCAAATCTACATCATGATTTTTTAGCAATTTCAACTGTATCAAATGGCAGAAAGATATTTCAATCTGGAGTAGTCTTTGTCTTTGCTCATATTGGGGTTGTAGGGCTAGCCTGACCAGTAGTAAGTGCATAATTTTCATTATCCATTACTACATAAGTTATATCTAAATCTCTTTTACAAGAATGTATAAAATGTCACATTCATATTCAAAAACCATCTCCATCTCATCAAACTGCCATAACTGTTAATTCAGGGTTGCTCATTTTTACTCAAGTTGCAAAAGGTAAAGCTCTTCAATGTAAAGTTTCAGCTGCATATCAATCAATATATTGACTTGCCTTTCAACTACATCAAATTCAAGAAACTACAACTCTATTATGACTTTCTATATTTAATTCTTTAAATGCATTTTTTATTGCCATTATAATAAGTGTATCTCAACACCCCGGACACCATTGTATATTTGTTAAACCAGATCTCATAAGTTATTTTTATTTAAATTTGTCAAAATCCTCTATATAAAAAGGATATAAATCATATTTTCTTATATTAGATATTTTCAAATTATCTAAATATTTAAGTCAAAACTCTTTTGTTATATAATTTTCTAATTGACCAGAATAATTATTTTCTATAAATATTAATTCATCTAATTTCTTAATTTGATCTAATATTTCTTTATTTAATGGTTTTAAAACTTTTATAATTATTATTCAAAACTCAGGATTCTTTCTTACAAATTCTTTAGTTACATAAGAATTAAAACCTGTTAAAATAAACTTTTTTCTAGCCTCTGGGTTAATTATTTCATATCATTTTTCTTCTTGAGTTTTAAAAAAGTTATTTAGTTTCCTAAATCTTTTTTCAGTCATTTTTTGCTTAATTTTAGTATCTTCTGTTGTAGCTCAATACTCATCATGTTCATAACTAGTAGCAATAAAATCTCAATATTTAGTTCAAACTTTTACCCTTGGAGATATTCAATCTTTAGTTAATTCATATCTTTTATAATTCTCAGGAGCTTTATCTAAAATATTTCATCTATCAACATTTGCAGATTTTAAATTATCCACTACTGAATACATATCGCTTGATTGTTTATCCATTAATAATATTACAATAGATTGATACTTATCAGCTAAATTAAGTGAATATCATCAATAATAATATGCTTCTTCCAAACTACTAGGCTGAATTACAATGTGTTGAAAATCTCAAAAAGTTGGATTTAATGCAAAATTTAAATCAGCTGATTCATGAAAAGTAGGAGTTCAGGTACTAGGTCAAGCCCTTTGAGATAAAACAACAACTATAGGAATTTCTGCCTGAACAGAGAAACTTAGAGCTTCCGTCATCAATGCAAATCATCATCAAGAAGTTCAAACCATTGACCTTTTTCAAGTAAAACTTGCTCAAAGAGCACTATTAATTACAGATATTTCATCCTCTGCTTGTAAAAATGTGACTTTTTTACTATTAATAATTTCGGACAATAAACTAGAAGAAGGAGTCATTGGATATCACGAATAATACTCTAAACAACTAGAAATAGCTCATAATGCTAAAGCCTTATTTCAATAAATTATTTTCTTAGGTTTTCATATAGATTTTATATCAAAATCAGAAGACAAAATATAACTTTTATAAATATTACTAATAATAGCCTTGTTATATTTTAAAACCAAATCACCTTTAGAATAAAATACTTCCTCAATTTTTGACAAAACTAAACTCTCATCTAAGGATAATAATTTTGATAAAATTCAAAGAAGATAAGTATTATCATACTTATCCTTTATATCAAGCTCTAATAGTTTATATTCAGAAAAATTTAAATTTTTTTTAAGTTTCTCTGAATATTTTTTATTTATAATTATATATCATCATTTATTTAATGATTTTAAAACATTTTCTAAATTTTTATCATCAAATGATATAACAATATCAACTTTCTTAGATATAGCATTTTCTTTATTATCACTAACAAAGATATCAAACCAATTAAGTCATCACTTTATAAGAGATTGATATTCAGTATCCGAAATTATATAATATCAAAGCTTCGAAAAGATACTCATTATAATATGAGCCGTTGAGTTAATTCATTTACCAGCTGGTCATGTTAGTTTTATTGCTAAATTCATAAATCAAAGTATCTTCTCTAATTATTTAATTCTCAAGTTGAAGTAGTATTAGAGTTATCCAAACCTCAAGTGCTAATTGTTCATACTTCTAGACTTCAAGTGCTAATTTCTCAAGTTAAACTATTTTCATTATTTAAAGCTCAAGTACTAACTTCTCAAGTTGAAACTTTTATTATATTACTTAATTCCTCCTCAGTATAGGTATGATTTGATACCTCATTTGAAGAAAATAAAACTAATAATCAAGTTCATATAATTGATACTCATATTCAAACGAGAGCAAAAATCGCAAAAACCTTTGCCAAACTATTTTTTTTCATTCTTATTTTGTTTTTAAATTAAATAAATTCTTTCCTAATTTATCTAATTCTATTTTTGAGTCAAGTATATTTTCTCAATTATATAATATAAACTCTATTTTTCATCTAACAAAAGAAATAATTACAGGTTTTTTTAAATAAAAAAACTTTATTTTTAATTTTTTACTAGACAAAAAGTAATTAACATCTAAAGAAGATTCTGATAAAACCTTTTTTATCTTGTTTCATATAAATAATAATTTTTTCAAAGCATCTCAAAAATCTAAAACTTTTTCTCTAAAGTCACTATTGTTAATTTTTCATTTAATAGATATTTTTAAATAACTTTCTTCTTTATCCTTACTAGCAACTGAATCAATTGATTTAAGAACAATATTATCAAAGTATCTATCATTACTTGTTAATTTATAATCTGAAGAGAATTTAAACTTGTAAGAAGTATTACCGAATTTTTTGCCCATATTTAATTTTAGAATTCATCAATTCAAAGATATATCTCACTTCTTTTTATCCTCAATAATAATATTATTCATTCCTAAACTAAGAATATCACTCAAATTAGAAAACTCTCATTTTTCTCACAATAATATATCCCTTTTAAATACCAAATCATCTGTAGATATATATTCAGGTTCATCATCAGCACTATAATAAGTTCTTTCTGTTTCTAACAAATCGCGTCAAGAAAATATCTCAATAAAAAAGTCTTTTCAAACTTTTGTTTTAATATTACCTGCTTTATCTGAAACTTCTCATAACTCGTAATTCCATTCTAACTCATTTCAAGATATAATTATTTCATCTATCAAATTATTCTTATATGGATATAATTTGAAACTCAAAGGTTCATTACCAAACATTAATCATGTTATAATAAAATATTCATCATCAACAATTTTTACACTAATTCAATCTATAGAAAGATTTTCAAAATTAGAAAGTATGTTAACAGCATAATCTTTTTCTAAATTCGTTGTAGTGTCTAACTTATTTAATACAGAATTACTATTATATTTGGATTTATATCATTCATAGTCAAGAAGAGCAAGAAAGTACTCATCCATATCTTTTTTTATAGTTTTATAATTATTAATTCTAGAAGTATTTCACTTAAATATATTTATATTACTATCAAAAAACTCTATTAAACTATCTATATTTTTCTTAAAATCTTTTATATTATTTGAATCTATTTCTATCTTTTTTTTCAATAACAAGTTAAACTCATTTCTTTCATCTTCAAAATAATATGTTCTAATTGATTTTGAAATATTAGTTAATACATCTAAATGATTTTTTACTCAAGTGGCTATCTTTTTTTCACTTTTTCATCAATATAAATTATTATCTAAAAGAACATAATAATCAAAGATTGATATAATTTTTGATACGGTTTCTTTATCAAATGAATCATAAGTAAGTAATAATTTCATTAAATACAAAGAAAAATATTCTAATTTTGTATAATATTCATCACTAATAAGTAATTGATTTTTTCAAATGCTAACTCCCAAATCATTAAAATACTGCTTTATAAAAATATTCATATAAGAATAAAGATTATCACTTCACATAAAATCGTATGCATTATATATATCTCTAAAATAATAGAGAGATGGTAAAAAATTAACTTTATTATTACTTAACTTCTTATACAATAAATAAAAATTTCTCTTAGCTTCTAAATTTGATTCTAAAGAAACATATCTATAATAATTATTCAATACTTTTTTAATATCACTATCTTTATCTAGATTTAATTTATTATAATTATTATAAATTCTATTAACTAAAACATTTTCCCTCTTATCTGAAAAAAATAACTTATTTAAGTCGTCATAAATTGCATTTTTATATAATGAAACTTTTTTACTTTTGTTAAAAAATAAGCTGTCATATTCTTCTACTAATTGTGTTCAAGAAACATCATCTCATTCTTTTTTTCTAATTTTTCATAACTTACTAAAAATAACTTTATTATTATCATAAATATTTTTAAGAGTGGAAGTAAAAAATATTTTATCATTTAATAATGGTCAAATATTTTTTAAAAATTCAGAATTGATTTTTCATGATACATCAAGAATATTTTTATTAAAATATCATAATCAAGATAAAACTGTAGATACTCTCAAAGCATCTCAACCTGATACTATATAGTTCCTTTTTGGATTAAATATAATATAACCATGTGGATATAAAAAAACTTCTGTAGATAAAGAATTGTTTGATAAATTTAATAAATTAAGTTGTAATAAAGAGGAAATTGAAAATATTGAATATTTTTTAGGTTTTATTGTATTAATATAAAATATACCTGGTCATAAATTTTTTAATGAGAATCACTTATAATTAATAATATAATTATTTCATATTCAAGAAAGAGAAAATATATATTCTCAAGAACTTAAATCAATAGTAGTAATATTTCATTCTTCAGTTTTTTTAATTTCTCAAGTAGAGTAATAAACTTCGTCTATATCACTAAGTGAATCATGAATAACTCATCAAGTTAATAAATCTTGTTTAGTTTCAAAATTTGATAACAAAACATTATTATCAGCACTAGAATATTGATCAGTAATAAATGAAGTTATGATTAAAAATCATAAAATAAGAGAAAAAAGAATTGAAAAAAATAATTTAAAAATAATTCACATTTTTTTTGTTTTCTAATTAGTACTTTAAATCTAATTATATTATATCATAAATTATCTTATTTTTCAAAATCTTGATTAAAAACATTTACAAATGTTTTAATTATATCCTCATTTTTTAATAGAATTCAAATTTCTCTATTTTTATCAATACTATAAGTTGAAAAATTAATACTTCAAATAAATAAATATTTTTCATCAACAAGTATTGCTTTTGAGTGCATTTTATATTTTTTAATTGGATAAATTTTTATTCAATAAGATCTTAAATCATCTATTTCTTCCCTATCCTCATTAAATGATTTTTGTGACACCACTATTTCAACATCAACTCAATCTAAAGACTTTTTTATTAACAAATCTTCTAAGTCTTTGTCTTTTATATATTGAAAATATAATTTCAAAGATTTTTCAGCAGATGAAAATAACTTTTCAAATTTTTCTCTTGAATAATTTGGGCTCAAAACTAAATCATGGGAATAAACTAGATTCTTCTTATATTGAAAATCTATTAAAAAGATTTCTTCTAAATCATTTAAAACTTTTTTATCCTTTGTATAGATAAAAAAATCTCTATTAAAGAAAAATGAAGAATGAGTGAAATTACCTGTAGAAATATAAGCTTTGGAGTCTATAATCATAAGTTTTGTATGATTTAAAGAATAATTTTCTGGATTAGACCAAATTATATTTACATTATTTTTCTTCAAGTAATTAAAAGCCTTGTTATTTAAGTTATTGGCTTTATATAAATTCTTTTCAAGTATAACTCTTACATCCACTCATCTTATCTTTGCATTTTTTAGAGCTTCAACAATTCTCTTTTCTGTCAAGATGTATACTTCAACAAAAACTCTTTTTTGTGCACTCTTTATATCTTTTACTATCTTTTCAAGTAAACTACCATAAGGAGTATAGTATATTTTTGTATCATCAATATTTCTTGTTTTCTCTAAAGAAAAATCTTTTACTCATTTATCTAATATTTTTTGTTCTTGTTTTATTTTTTTCTTTTCTTCGTGGAAATCAAAATATTCTGATTTAAAAGAAAAAAATAAAACTAGTAAAAACAATACTCAGAATAATATTTTAATGTATTTTCACATAAAATATATTAATTAAATAATTTCTCAAAGACTCACTTCTTATTATTTATATTAATTTTTTTTTCTTTAGCAATTTCTAAATACAATTCTTTTTCTCTTTTTCAAAGTTTTTTAGGTATTTTAACAAGAATTGTTAAAAATAAATCTCATTTATCATCACTTTGTATATCTTTTACTCAATCTCAAGATATTTTTATAACTGTCTGATTTTGAGTTCAAGCTTTAATTTCTATTTTTCTTTTTCAAATTATAGGAATAATAATATCTTTTGTTGCTCACAAAACAGCCTCTACAACATCTATTTTTATTTCATAAAATAAATCATCTCATTCTCTTTTTAATCACTTTTCCTCAGATTCCACTGAAAATTTAACATATAAATCTCAACTGGCTTTTGTTCAAATTCACGAATTTCACTCTCATGAAAGCTTAATAATCATACCATCATTAATACCAGCAGGAATATCAATATCTATTCTCTTAGTTACAACTTCTCTTTTCCTCCCCTTACAATTATCACAAACTTTTTCAAAACTTTCTCATGATCATGAACAACTAGAGCAAGTAATTGTTTGTTGAACAACTCAAAATAAACTCTGAGTTGTTTTTGTAACATAACCTGTTCACGAACATATGTTACAAGATTTCTTTCATTCTCATCATTCTCATTTACAAATAGAACAACTATCGTATTTTTTAAATTTTATTGTTTCTTTTCATCAAAAAATGCTTGTTTTTAAATTAATACTAATATTATGTTCAATGTCTTCTCATCTTTGTTCAGATGATTTTTTTTGTCATCTTTTAGTATTTCATCAAAAAAACGATTCAAAAATATCTCATAAATCAACTTCAACTCATCAAAAACCTCAAGCTCATCATGTAGTTCAAAAAGTATCGTATTGTTGTCTTTTTTTATCATCTGATAATACACTATAAGCCTCATTTATTTTTTTAAACTTTCATTCTGCTTCATGATTTCATGGGTTTCTATCAGGATGATACTTCATTGCAAGTTTTCTATATGCCTTTTTTATTTCCTCTTTTGAAGCTCATTTATCAAGTCAAAGCTCTTTATACAAATCCATTTTAACAATTGTTTATTTTTTAAAATATGTCTATTTATAAACAAAAATTTAAAAAATTCAAATTTTTTTAGATACCAAATACAGAAAAATTAGAAATCAAACTTTTAAGCTCTCCGGAGTTTTATAATTTTTAACAACAAATAAAGACATACATCAATGACAGGTGAAAGGAGGAAACCTGAAATCGATATATGCCTTAAAACTATATTACTACAATTTTTACTATAATGCAAATTTTTTGTCATAGCAAGTTATAGCAAGTAAAAAACATATTGTGATTTTCTAGAAGAAATTAATATTCCTTAACTTGTAATAAATAATTAATTTTTATAATGAAACTATCATAATCTAATATTTTAATAAAAACTAAAATGGCTGAATTACTATTTAAACTTATTGAATTACCTATTATTATTCCAGAAAATTTTCTTAATTTCATTAACATATCTACTGATGCTTCAGTTAAAAGCTTATTTATTATAATGCCTACTATTCTTGTAACAAGTATAGCTTTAAATATTTTTATATTAATTATATGAAAATGAATGCATAATTCTTTAAAATTTAAGAAAAAAGAGAAAAAAATATTATTGTTCCTTTTTATTCCTTTTATATCACCATTTATTTTTTGATTATTTTGATGAAAAATTAATAAAGAAAATATATATATTACAATTCTATTTTCGTTATCGTATAATATATTATTTTTTATTTCAGCTATATCTTGAAATTTCTATATATTTACCTTTATATATTTACTATGGTTTATATGATCAATCATTTATGCAAAAAAGCCTAATTTACATTAGGCTTTTTATGTGTTTTTTTAAATTTAAATTTAGTATTTTTTTAGTATTTTTCAAATTATATGTATACTGTCCATAAGGAAAAATTAGTGTTAAAAGTTTTTGCAACTTTATTTTTCTAATTTTCCTTTTTTTTAAAACAAAAAATAGGATTTAAATTGGCATAATCTAAATTTTGGTGGAGAAAAAAACTTTATTTATTTAAAAATATTATTATAAAAAGTTTCAAGTTTATAAATATTTAACAAAAAAGTATGAAGAATTTAAATTTTAATATAGATTAACATGAATAAAGATAAATCTTTACTTATTTTATTACTACTTTTCTCAGTTATTATTATAATAATTGGAAGTATTTTTTATTGGTCAAAATATAAACAAGAACAAACTAAAAGAAATATAATAGAGTCTGATAATTTAACAACAAAAACTACAAAGATTAAAAAAGACCATAAAAATAAAGAAAATATATCTAAAGATGTACTTTTAAATGAATTCATAGATAGAGTGAATGAGCTAGAGAAGAAATCTCAAGAATACGGGGAAAATAATATTATAACTCTAAATAATGGTAATTTACTTACTTATATTGTTTATCCAAAAGGAAATAACACTATATTAAATAAAAGTATAAAAAACTGGGTAGATGAAAAGTTAAATTATTATCTTGAAGATTCTAAAAATTCTAGTTCTGAATTATCAATACATTCATATTCTTATATTATAAATGATATGTATATATCTGTTGTATTAAAAGGTTTTTATGATAATTTGTCATATGCACATCCAGAAGATATTATCAAGACTTTTACAATTGATTTAAAAAATAATAAAATAGTATCATTAGATAAAATACTTGAAAAAGAAAGTATTGAAATAATAAAAAAGAGAGTGGTAAAAGAAGCCAATTTAGATACCAATTTTATAGATGAAGGTTTGTTAGATAATTTTATTTTTACAAATGATGGTTTAAAAATATATCTTCAAAGAGGAATGTATACTCCTATGTCAGATGGTAGTATTATTATAGAATTGTCTAAGGATTTTTTAAAAGAAAATAATATTATTTATTTTAACTCAAAAAATGTTAAATTAAAAAAAGAAGTTATAAACAACAGTATTGTAGTAAACAAGAAAAAGATAAAGAAAGAAATAAAGAATAAAAAATTAATTGCACTTACTTTTGATGACTGACCATGAGTACATACAAATAGACTTTTAAATATTTTGAAAGAAAATAACGCAAAAGCAACCTTTTTTGTTTTAGGTAGTCAGATTAATAAGTATACTGAGGGACTTATTAATATATACAAAAATGGTCATGAAATAGGTAATCATACTTGGAGTCATAAACAATTAACTAAGTTATCAGAAGAAGATATTGAAGATGAAATTATGACAACCCGTGCTAAAATATTCAAAACAATAAATGTTGATAGTTTAGCTATTAGAGCGCCATATGGAAGTGTAAATGAAAATGTAAAAGCCGTTGCTAAAAAATTAAATATGTATTTTGTACATTGGTCTATTGACACTCTTGATTGGAAAACAAGAAATGCTGAATCTATATATGACGCTATCATTGAAAATGCTAGTGATGGTCAGATAATTCTTTGCCATGATATCCACAAACAAACTGTAGATGCTATGGACAACGTAATTAAAAAATTAAAATCAAAAGGTTATGAATTTGTAACTACAAGTGAGTTATTTAAGTCAAAAGGAATAAATCCAAAAGCAGGTAAAATATACTATAATGCAAGACTATAAATAAAAAAAGAGCAAAAATAAAATAAACTTAATAACGACCTTTTTTCACTTAAAAAAATGCCAAATGATACTTATTTAAAAAGATTATTAGTTTTACATTATTCTAATAAAAATTGAAGAATCTACTAATTCTGGATTTTCTAATAATAATCTTAAGCTAGCGTAAGCACTTGCTTGTACTATATTGAAAGTTAAAGAGATAGCAAAGATTATAAAAACATACCAATTAATTCTATTTGCTAATGCTTTTTTTTCTTTCTTTTTCATTTTTTTAAATTATTATATATAAAGTATGTAATTATTATATTATATGTATAAAAATCTGTCAAAAATATGGCAAGTAAAAAGTATAATTAAAGAAAATTATTTAAAATAATAAGAAAAAAAATGAAAATAGTAAATCTATGAAGCAACAAATCCAGCTTATGAAAATATATATCTTCAACCCTTTTGGAAAATATTGAAAAGAATATAAAAAATAAGAAAAAAGTTTTACTCTATTTAAATAAAAGAGGTGAATTTTCTTCTTTAGTATGTAAAAAATGTCAAAAGTTATACAAATGTAAAAACTGTGACTGTAGCTTAACTGTTCATAAATCTAATAAACTCGTTTGTCATATTTGTTTATTTTCTAAAAATATCCCTGATAATTGCGATAAATGTAAAGAAAAAGAGCTTGAAAAGGTATGAATATGAACTCAACAATTAGAAAATAAGCTGAAAAGTTATTTTGATGAAAATAAAAAAATCTTTAGATTTGATTCTGATAATATAAAAACAGTAAGTGAGAAAAAAAATGTTTTAAATAATTTAGAAAATGCAGATATAGTTATTTGAACAAAAATGATTACAACTTGATTTAATATTAAAAACCTTTGATTAATTTGAATAATATTAATAGAACAAGAATTACAGGTTCCAAAGTATGATACAGAAGAAAAAATCTACCAAAATATATCACAATTAATATGAAGATGAAATAGAGTTTGAGAAAAAACAGAGATAATTATTCAGACCTTTATTCCTGAAAATGACACTATAAAAAGTATAACAAGTTGAAATTATAAAGATTTTTTATTAAAAACATTAAATGAAAGAAAGATATTTTTGTATCCTCCATACACTGAAATTGCCAGTATAGAATATAAAAATAAAAATAAAAATAAATCTATAGAATTTATAAAAGAAATAGAAGATATTCTTAAAAAGAACAATAAAAATCAAATAGAAATAAAAAAAATTAATAAAATAATGAAAAAACACAATTATTTTTATTCTAAAATAATTGTTAAATGAGATAAATTAAGAGAATCTTTAGAATGTATAAAAAATATAACACTAAAAAGTAGTTCTTTAAATATTAATTTTGATTAAAAACTTTTTCCGATGTTTATTAACACAAAATATTAAGCTCAACTTGATTTTTTATTAAAAATAGTTAGAAATATAATGGTTTATTATATTCAAATAATATATATTTTATGAAATTCAAAATTAATTCAGACAATCTAAAAAAGTGATTAGCAATTGTAAATCATGCTACAGCAACAATAACAACTACTCCAATATTAGAAAATATATTATTAAAGGTTAATTATAACAACTTAGTGCTAACTTCAAATAATCTTGAAATGGCAATTGAATATGTAATTAACGAAAATATTGAAATAAGTTCTGAATGAAGTTTTTGTGTCCCTAGTAAATTATTTACAAATTATGTGTCACTAATTAATGATGATACACTTGAAATAGAATTATTAGATGATGACAGCATAAAAATAAAAACTGAAAGTTGAAAAGTTAAAATTAAATGACTTAAATCTGAAGAATTTCCTCTTATTCCTAAAATAAAAGAAGAAATTAGCATGACTTTGTCATCAAAAGTTCTAAAAAAATCAATAGAAAAAACTTTATTCTCTTCTGCTGAATGAAATATAAGACCAACTCTTGCTTGAATATTAGTAAATATTGATTCTAAGCAAATTTCATTTGCTACAACTGATAGTTTTAGACTTTCTGAATACAAAATTATTTGAACAAATAAAATAAAAGAGAAATTCTCTGAGATTATTCCAAGTAAAACAGCATCGGAACTAAAAAGTATATTGGAAGAAGAAGAGGAAGTGAAAATAATTTCTTGAGAAAATCAAATAGCATTTTTGTTTTGACAGACTAAATTCTACTCAAGATTGTTAAATTGAAAGTTTCCTAACTATGAAGCTTTTTTCCCAAATTCATATTGAACAAAAGCTGAAATTAACAGAGTAGATTTGATGTGAGCATTAAAAAAAATAAATCTTATAAGCCGTGAAAACAATTATTCAATAAAAATTAGTTTTTCTTCAGAAAGCTGAATATTACTTGAAAGTAGCGAAACTCAAGTATGAGAATGAGATGTTAAATTAGTTTGAGCTGTTGAATGAGCAAATAATATAATATGAATAAATTCTGTATATTTACTTGAAGTATTATGAGTAATTGATACAACTCATATTTCTATTAGTTTTGAAACTCCCTTATCACAAATACTTATTACTCCTATTAAAGATCCTGAAAAGAAAGATGATAAATCATCTTTTAAACATATAATAATGCCATTAAAAATATAGTAATATGAATGAAATAAAAGATATAATAAATGAATCAGAAAGATTAAAAGCAGATAAAAAATTTGATGAAGCTATAAGTATGTTAGAAAAATCAATTGTTAAATATAATAACGATTACAGATTATATGAACAATTAGCTGATATTTATCTCTATAAATGAGATACCTCAAAAGCTGATAAATCTACTAATTATGCTTTAAATATAAACCCTGAATCTGCTGCTTGAAACTACTTAAAGTGATTTATTTTATTATCTAAAAATAAAATAAACCTTTCATTAAAATACCTAGAAAAATCAAATTCTATTATGAAAAATAACCCTGAAGTTTTAAGAAATTTAGGGTGGGCTTATACTATGGCTTGAGAAAATTTTAAATGAATTATGTTACTAAAAAGAGCTTTAAATATTGCACCAAAAGATGAACTTATTACAAAAGATCTTGCAATGGCTTTGATATGAGAATGAAAAGTAAAAGAATGAAATCAACTATTAGAAGGCCTGTGACTTGATATAGATTAATTTTTAATATTACAAATAATGAATTTTATAAAAAGAGAAATCAAAGCCGAAACTATATGAATCATTGATATTTGAAGTTATAAAATTAGAGCTTGAATTTGTAATTTTAAAAATTGAGATCTTGAACTTATATGATATTGAGAAAAAAGACAAGACACAAGATATATTAAATCCTGAGAAGTTACTAATATAGAGTGATTGTGTAAAAACATTGAAAGTGCATTAAAAAAAGCAGAAAAAGGGTTAAAAATAAAAGTAAAAAAGATTATTATAAATATTTCATTTAAAGAAGTATTTATAAAGACCAATAAACTAAACTATAAAAGAAAAGATATATATAAAGAAATTGATAAAGAAGAATTAGACACTATAATAAAAAAAGTGGAAAAAAAAATTATCTCTGAACATTTAAGTGATATAAAAAATGATAGTTGATATAATAAAAGTGATTTAAAACTAATTTTAAGCAATATAACAAAAATACAAATAGACAAGATTGATACAAAAAAGTTATTATGACAAAATTGAGAAAATATTTCTCTTTCTATTCTTAATACATTTATTCCATTAAGCCAATACAATCTTTTGGAATATATTGAAGAATATCTAAACAAAAAAATTATTAAAATACTACCTTCTGAATATGCTATTACAAAATTGTTTAAAAAGAAAAATAATATTGTTATAATAGATGTATGAAATTATCATACATCTATTATAATAAAAAAAGAATGACAAATAATTTGAGTTTCAAAAATCCCAATATGAATTTGAAATCTTGTTAAAAATATAAGAAAAAACAATGATGTATCAAAAATAAATATAATTAACTCAATGGATGAAAATATATATGCAGATGAAAAAATAGATTTTTTAGAAATATTTGAAGAATGTTTGATTGCTGGTCTTGAAAAAATATTATGAAATAATATATGTCCACATAATTTTTTTGTAAGTTGATGATGAAGTAATATATTTGTGAAAAACTATATAAAACAAATAAAATTTCAGAAAAGATGAATAAAAATCATAAAAGAAGTAAATTTTGTTGAACCAAAAATAAAATATTTAGAAAATATTCTATCTAGCTCAAATCTAAATATAATTTCTATGATTATTACTACTTTAGATTTTATAAAGAAATGAAAAGATCCAATTAGCGAATCACTTAGAAAGCTAATTAAAAAAATTTAGTTAAATAAAAAAATACATATGAAAACAAAAATATTAATTATACTTATTATATTCTTCTCAATAACTTCTTGATTTATATGAGCTTTTTTATTATTAGAATTAAAAAAAGAAGAGCCATTAAAAACAGAAGCCAAAGAAGTAACTGAGAAAAAAGTAGAAAGCATAAAAGAAAATAAAGAAGAAAAAAAAGTTATAAAAAACGAAAAAGTAACAAGTATTGTGAATCTTGAAAATGAAATTACCTCACTAATAAAAAGAGTTTCTCCATGAGTTGTTAGTATAATAATCAAGAAAGATTTAGTTATTTATAGAAGTGATCCTTGGGGATTTTTTAATAAGGTTTCTGTTATAACAGATAAAGAAGTTTGAGGATGAACATGATTCTTTGTAACTAAAGACTGAAAAATAATAACTAATAAACATGTAGTTAATGATGAAAATGCTGAATATACAATTATTACTCATGATAACAAAGAATATGATGCTGAAGTTTTAGCTGTTAGTAAAACAAATGATATTGCAATACTTAAAATAAAAAGTAAAGATGATAAAAATTTTACTCCATTATCATTTGTTAAAAACAAAGAAGATATAAAAATAGGGCAATTTGCAATTGCTATATGAAATGCATTATCTGAATTTCAAAATTCTGTTTCTCTTTGAGTAATTAGTTGAAAAGATAGAAAAATAAAAGATTGAGATAAAGTACTAAATGAATTAATACAAACTGATGCTGCTATAAATTACTGAAATAGTTGAGGTCCACTAATAAACCTTAACTGAAATGTTATGTGAATAAATACAGCAAAAATAAATTGAAGTAGTTCAATTTGATTTTCTATAAGTTTAACTCAAGATAAAGTTGATTATATAATAGATTCTATTAAAAAATACTGAGAAATAAAAGAGGCTTTCATCTGAATAAATTATATTCCTATATCTGATTGAATAAAAAAAGAATTTAATTTAAATTCTGATTATTGACTATATATTATAAATAAAGAATGAGCAATAATTCCTTGAAGTCCTGCTGATAATGCATGAATTAAAAAATGAGATATAATTCTTGAAGCAGACGGTCAAAAATTATCAAAATCTAATAACTTAAATGATCTTATTAGAAATAAGTTACCTTGAGAAAAGCTCAATCTAAAAGTACTTAAAAATGATTGAGAAGAATCGTCTATAGAATTAATATTATGAGAAAGGTAAGTTTTTTAGACAATTACTCAACTCATAATTAATTCTTCTCCCAAATAAATAGCACAAATCTGTCAAAGAGCTATGGCTCTTTGCTTGTGTTTAAATTTAACTAAGTATCTATTATCAAACTCTTTAAAAACTTCACAAGCTTGGTCAGATTGTCTATATCTAATTTTGGCATTAGCTTTTAAAGGAAACTTGTAATCATTTTTTGATAAAAAATGTACATTATTCATATACAATTTATCATCAAATAATTCTAAATCATCTTTTGTTCAAACTATTAAAATATTTTTTTCTAAATCTTTTTTTACTACATAAACTCATTCCTTTAATCATCAAATATCAAGTCATTTTCTTTGTCAAATTGTGTAATAATAAACTCATTTATGCTCTCACAAAATCTTTCAAGATGTATCTTTAATCAAGCCTTTTTTAGGTTTGATTTTTTTTTCTAAAAATTTATTCATATCTACTTTTCAAACAAAACAAATTCATTGAGAGTCTTTTCTTTTTGAGTTTGGAAGTCATATTTTCTCTGCCAAAACTCTAACTTCTTCTTTTTTCATTCATCAAATAGGAAAAAGTGTTCTTGAAAGCTGAGATTGATCTAATCAGGCTAAAAAATATGATTGATCTTTTTTCTCATCAATTCATTTTAAAAGATGAAAAGTTAAATTCTTTTTTTCTATTCTAGAATAGTGTCCTGTAGCAACTTTGTTAAATCAGTGAGAAATAGCCTCCTCTAGAAAAACTTTAAATTTTATTTCACTATTACACATAATGTCAGGATTTGGTGTAATTCCCTTTTTATATCATTCATACATATAATTTAAAACTTTTTTTTCATATTCATCTCTATAATCAAATGTAAAAAACGGAATTTCTAAATAAGAAGCAACTTCTTTAGCAACTTCCAAATCTTCTTTAGTTGGACAATATTCTCAATCTGGAGCTAAATAATTTATCATAAATCAAGCTGTGACATCATATCAATCTTTTTTTAGTAAATACGCAGAAACTGCAGAATCTACTCATCAACTTAATCAAACTAAAATTCTTTCTTTTTTCATTTTATAATTATATTTCTTCATTATTAATGATATATTTTTTCCTCCTATCTTGAACGATATATTGCCTTTGTTTATGTAATATCTTTATTATTTTATAAGGGTTGGGGGTTAGACGAAATTTTCTTACAGATTCACCTTGCTGTTCAATCACTAATGTTCAATATCAAAATACATTTGATAAAAATCAACGAGAAAATTCATCAATTTTTGTTATTTTATAAGGATCTATAACTTCTAAATCATCTTTTGTTACAAGTAACATATTAAGTATAAGTATATTATCTTTAGTGATTATTATCAAATTGTTATAGTATTTTACCAAAAACAATACTAACTTAATAAATTCATAATTTAGAATAACTATTATAACTAAAAATATAAGATAATTTATACTTTTATCACTTATTAATAAAGGAAAATATTTTTGGAAAGCTAAATATCAGATAAATAACAACATTAACACTATCAAAAGTCTTAATATTCTAAAAAACAAAACTATAAAATGTTTTTTTACAACAATTAGTTCATTTTGATCTTGATATTTAGACATATTAAAGCAAAGTTATAATAATAAAAACAGATATTATATATTGCACTAACATTGTAAAAGTAATGAGTTTAACAACTAGTTTATTAGACTTTTTCAAATAATTACATCAAATATGTTCATAATGCTTATCATTAAGCATACTCAACCTCTTAACTATAAAAATATATGTAACAATAAACAATATTGTATAAATAATTATAATAGTGCTTTCCATAAAAAAGAAGTTAATTGTATTTTATTTTAAGCTCTTTAAGCCTACCTGTCTTTCAAGAAATAATTTCAATATCATTTTTTCTGATTTTTAATTCTTTTGATAAAAATTTAATCAACTGTTCATTAGCTTTTCATTTTTCTGGAATAGCAGTAAGTCTAAGCTTAACTATATCATTTCAAAGTAAATCAAAAAATTCAGTTTTGGATGCTCAAGTTATAACTTTTACCTTTAAATAAGCCTCTCCATTCTTTTTTTTTAGATAATCACTAATTTTCATAAAAAAACTATTAATTTTCCTTTTTTATATTATAATGATAATATAAAAAAATAAAAGTATTTTATTAAATATATAAAAAAATGAAAATTTGACTAGACTTAAGATTAACAGATAATCCAGGATTATTTTCTGATTTTATAATAGAATTAACAAAAGAAATAATAAAAAAAGATGATAATATAAATTTTAATATTTATTGTAATAATGATAATTTAACAAAAGAAATAATCCCAAAGCAAAATTTAAAAATAAATAATATTAATATAAAAAATTGAAGTCTTGAAGAACAAACTAAATACTATTGAATTTTAAAGAAGGATAACAATGATTTAATGATATTTTTTGATCATAATAAACCATTTTTTTATAAAAAAAGTTTTGTATCTTTTATATATTCTCTTGAAAATATATATTATCAAAATTTTGACAATATGTTTGAAAAGTACAAATATATTTTTTTATTGAAAAATACTTTAAAAAAAGCCGAAAAAATAGTATGTTTTGAAAATAATAATATTGAAGAAGTAACAGAAAAATTTAATATAAATAATAAAAAAATAAAAATAATAAAATGATTCTTTCCCTGAGAAAATTTAATAGAGGAAAATGAATTAATAAAAATTGATGTAAAAACAAAATTTAATATAAAAAATGACTTTTTTATTTATTCTTCTTGAACCTGAATTCATAAAAATATTGATAGATTGCTAAGTGTAATAAAAAGATTAAAAGATTCTTGAAAAAAACTTGATTTAGTTTTTCTTTGAAATGATATTTCTAAACAAATATATATTAGAGAAACCATAATAAATTATAAACTACAAAATGAAGTTTTTTTTCTTTGAGAAATAAAAGAAGAAGAAAAGAGAAATTTATATTCAAAATGCATTTGAGTAATATTACCAAGTTTTTATGAACCTTTCCCTTTTTCTCTAAGGGATTCTATAAAATATAATTCTAATATAATAGCAAGTAATATAAAAAATATAAAAAATATTTTCCAAGAAAGTATTTCATATTTTTCTCCAATATCTACTTCTAGTCTAGAAAAAACTGTTTTAGATTGCATAGAAAATAAGAAAAATAAAAAAATAAATTATAATAACGTAATAGAAACATATAATAAAAAAGAAACTGCTAAAGACTTTTTAAATATAATAATGTAAATATGGCTAATTTAACACAAAGGAACATAGAAATTCTTACAATTATTGTAGATGAATATTTGAAAACTTGAAAAGTAATGTGAAGTAAATTACTCCTTAAAAAGCATGACTTATGAGTAAGTCCTGCTACTATAAGAAATGATATGTCAACTCTTGAATCCCTTGACTTATTATATCAACCATATAATTCTGCAGGAAGACTTCCAACAACTAAAGGACTTAGAGCATTTGTAAACTATTTAATGGAACAAACTCCAGACTTTTTTTTACAAGAAAAAAATTTAAATACATGAAAATGAGGTGTTACTGAATTAGCAGATTTTATTTATAGAATCACTTATGAACTAGCTAAAAATACAAAAGAAATAGCATTTTTTATTATTCCTGAAAAACATATATGTGAATATTCATGAATCTCGAGTTTTCTTGAAAAAAATCATAAAAAATTGTGAGATGGTATTTATTCTATAATTAAAATGCTAGAAGATAAAATAAATTTTTCTAATTTTATAGAAAATCTACCTACAAATAATGATGTAAACATTTTTATATGAGAAGAAAATATTATACCATATTTAAAAGATTATAGTATAATATTAAAACCAATTACAATAGAATGAAAAACATGATATATTTGAATTCTATGATCTCTGAAAATGAAGTATAGTTTCAATATAAGTGCTGTAAGGTGAATAATTTAATAAATAAATAAATGAAAATTAAAAAAATATTAAAAAAACATAAAAAATTATCTTTTATATTATTTGTTATAATATCATATTTTTGAATTTTATTTATTTTAAGAATTGATCACTTTGATTCTTATAATATAGCAAAAGAAGACTATTCTCCTCAAGATTTACAATTTTCTTATGTTAAAAATAATTGAATAAAAATTCTAGATTTAAAAGAATGAAATCCATATCAAAAATGATATTATCACTGAGAAAAATTAGAGTTAGAAATTAAAGAACTACTAAACTATTTTAAAAATAACTTATTATGAAAAGATAGATATTTTTGAAGACCAATTTATAGTACACTAAATTACAGAGCAAAAAAATTTGTAAAAAATATACCAAAAAAATATATAGTTGAAATGAAGTGAATCGCTGATTGAGCCTGAGTAAGTTTTAATGATATATTGATTATAAATGTTTATGATGACTTATTAAATCTAGCGAAATGTTCATCTATGATTATTCCTGTTAAAAAATGATTTAATACCGATTTCTACCATACAAGAAATTTGGATTATAACTTAAAGATTTTAGCAAAGAATAAAATAGTACTAAAGTATAAAACTCATATATCTGTTTGATTTCCATGATATATTTGAGTTCTTACTTGAGTTTGAGAAAAATGAATATCACTTTCCAATCATACATCATATACAAATGAAAAACCTGGTCTTTGAGTTCCTACATGATTTTTATATAGAAAAATTGTTGAAGAATCCAATAATTTAGCCGAATCAAAAAAAATCATTGAAAATGCTGATAGAACAATAGCCAACAATATAATATTATGAAGCTACAAAGAGAATACCTGAATAGTTGCTGAAGTTACAAATACTAGAGTTTGATACAGGACATTTTTAGAAGGTAAAAATGCATTAATTTCTACAAATTATTTTTTATCTAATGTTTTATTTAATAAAAATATAACTTTCGGAAAAGATAGATATAATCAATATCATAATAAACTTTCTGTTTTAAATAAAATAAATTATAATGATATAAAAGATATTATATCCTATTATGACTCTGACTTAGTATGATGGTGAACAATTGCAAATAGATGAACCGTACAAAGTGTTATTATTAAACCTGAAAAAAGAAAGTTATTTATTGCAAATTGAAATAAACCACCTGTAACTAATTGAGATTTTGTAGAGATAGATTACTAAAATAAACTTAATATTCAAAAAATCCTGTTTAAAAACAGGATTTTTTTATTTTTTCAATAAATTAACAAATGCTTCACTTGGAAGACTTACTTTTCAAAATTGCTTAAGTTTCTTCTTACCTTTCTTTTGTTTATCTAAAAGCTTTCTTTTACGACTTATATCTCATCCATAAAGTTTTGCTGTTACATCTTTTCTCATAGCAGAAATATTTTCTCTTCAAACAACCTCAGATCAGACAACAGCTTGAATTTTTATTGTAAAAAGTGCTTTAGGGATAGAATGTTTTAAGTTTAAACATATTTTTCATCAAATATACCTAGCTTGCTCTTTATGACAAATAAATGCCAAGGCTTCTACTTTTTCATCGGCTATTACAACCTCTAATTTAACTAAATCACTTTCTGAAAAACGAATAAATTCATAATTCAAAGATGCATAACCAGAACTTAAAGATTTTATTTCATCATAAAAATCTCAAATAAGCTCATTCATAGGTAATTCATAGGTAAGCATTACCCTATCACTATCTATAAATTGTTGATTTTTAAAAATTCATCTTCTTTCTTGTGATAATTGCATAAGACTACCAACATATACTTCTGGTGTTATTATTTCTACTTTTGCTATAGGCTCTTCTATATATAAGTATTTTTCTCTAGAAGGAAGTTCTTCTGGATTTGAAACTAGAATTCTTGTGTGCTTATGACCTCTTTCATCTTCAATCAACTCAGAAGATAATCTAGAATATTCACTTGTTTTATCTCAGGACAAAACAACTCTATAAGTAACTTGAGGAGATGTCATTATAACATCCATACCAAATTCTCTCATCAATCTCTCTTTGACTATATCTAAATGGAGTAATCACAAGAAACCACATCTATATCAATGTCAAAGAGCGGGGCTTACTTCTTGTTCAACAGTTAAAGCAGAGTCATTTAATACTAGTTTTTCCATTGAATCTTTTAATAACGGATACTCACTTGAATCCATAGCAAATATCCCAGCATATATAAATGGAACCACTTCTCAGAAACCCTCAATAGCTTTGGCATCTTCTGGTCTTGCTTTTGGTCACTCAACCATTTCTGGTTTCCAAACAGTATCTCAAACCTTTGCATCTCTAATTGTCTTTAATCATGTTACAACATATCAGACTGAACCTAATCAAATCTTATCAGAGCTAATATAACTAGGAGAAAAATATCAAACATCTAGCGCCTCTATTTTCTTATCTGTATTTAAAAAATGAAGTGTATCTCATTTTTTAATTTCTCACTGAAAAACTTTTACATAAGAGACAACTCATCTATATGAATCGTATTGGGAATCAAAAACTAAGGCTTTTAATTCATCATTTTCAGGGTTTTTCTCAGAAAATACTTTTGGTGGAGATATTTTCTTTATAACTTCTTCTAATACAGTTTCTACATTTTCTCAGGTTTTGGCAGAAACTCATATTATTTCTGAAATATCACAGCCAAGCAGAGAGATTATTTCTTCAGCAACCTTATCAAAATCAGCTGCAGGGAGATCAATTTTATTGATAATAGGAATTATGTCTAAATCGTTTTCAATAGCCATATAAACATTAGAAAGTGTTTGGGCCTCAATTCATTGAGTAGCATCCACAATTAATAGTGCTCATTCTACAGAAGCCAGACTCCTAGAAACTTCATACTGAAAATCAACATGTCATGGAGTGTCTATAATATTGAGTTCATAACCTTTCCAATTCATCTTGACAGGTTGAAGTTTTATTGTAATTCCTCTTTCTTGTTCCAATTCCATTGTATCCAACATTTGTCAATGTTTCATTTCCCTTTTATCTATTGTTCAAGTTATTTCTAAAAGTCTATCTGCTAAAGTAGACTTTCAATGATCAATATGAGCTATAATACAAAAATTCCTAATATTTTCTAAATTCATTATTTTATCTTTTTTTAGCTATTAAATTTTATTATATTATATTAAAAATCTATAAAAAGTAAATAATATAAGGTAAACTCTGATTTTTAAAACAAAAAAATTAAGTGAAACTAATTTCACTTAATTTTTTTGTTTTATATTATAAATATTTACTACAAACATCAACTAAAACTTCTTTTTGTTGAACTCAAACTAATTGCTCAACCATTTCTCAATCTTTTAATACAACAATCGTAGGAATACTCATAACTCTAAACTTTTGTGCTAAAGCCGGATTCTCATCAACATTTACCTTTCAAACCTTCATCTTATCTCACATTTCTTCTGCAAAATCTGATAAAATAGGTAACATCATTTGACAAGGTCCACACCATTCAGCCCAAAAATCTACTAGTACTACACCACTTTTAATTTCTGAATCGAAATTATTCTCATCTAATTTTAATACTTCCATTTTTAAATATTTAATAATTAATATACTATTTTTATTATACAAATTCAATTTTAAAGTAAAGTTAATCTCAAACTTTTTCTTCTACTTCATTAATTTTTTTAATAAAATAATCTTCCAAACTTTCTTTAAGTTCTGACACTTTCATTGATTCAACCACCAAATGTCATTTATGAATAATACTTATTTTATCACAAATACTTTCTACATCGGCAAGAATATGAGTATTAAAAAATATAGTTGTTCATTTATTTTTTAAATCAACTAACAAATCTTTTACCATCTTTCTTCATATTGGATCAAGTCAACTCATTGGTTCATCCAAAAATAATAATTTCGGATTATTTATGATTGATTGGGCCAAACCTATTCTTTGAAGCATTCATTTTGAATATGTATTTAAAAACCTGTTTCATGATCATTCTAATCATACTTTTTTAAGCAATTCACTAATTCTTTTATTTAAATCTTTCTCACTTATTTTAAAAAACTTTCAACTAAATCTTAAAAATTCTTCTCAAGTTAAATATTTATACAAATAAGTATTCTCTGGCATAAATCAAATATCTTTTCTAGATTTTAGAGTAAGTCACTTTTCTCAAAAAACTTTGATTGTTCATTTTTCCTGTTTTATAAATCACATTATACATTTTATTGTAGTTGTCTTACCTGCACCATTAGGTCAAAGAAAACCATATATTTCTCATGATTTAACATTAAAACTTACATCATTTAGTATTAACTTCTTATTTAAATGTTTTTCCAAATTTTTAACTTCTAAAACTTTCATATTTATAATTAAGATTTATAATTTAATACATAATATATTATTAAGTTTAATAAGTTTGTAAAGTAAAAAATTGATTTTTTAAAAAAAGATAATATAATTTAGCTCATAAATAATTTATAACAAAAAAATAATGTTAAGCAAAGCAAATAGTGGAGTACAAAAAACTCTTACCCACCTAGAATCTGAGTTTGCAAAACTTCAAGTTGGAAGAGCAAATCCTGCATTAGTGGAAGATATTTTAGTAGAGAGTTATGGTTCTATGCAAGCTATAAAAAATATAGCATCTGTATGAGTCTTAGATTCTCAGACTCTTACAATAAAACCATGGGACAAAAATGTAATATGAGCAATATGAAAAGCAATAACAGCAGCCGATTTGTGATTAAATCCTCAAAATATGGCAGATAGTATAATTATAAAAATACCTGCTTTAACTGAAGAAAGAAGATTAGAATTAAGTAAAGTTGCTAAAAAATTCTTAGAAGAAGCTAAAATCTCTATAAGAAATGTCAGACAAGAAATTCACAAAGATATAAAAAGAAAAGAAGATTGAAAAGAAATTAGTGAAGACGAAGCTAAAGATATTCAAGATGATTTACAAAAAATAATTGATGAAGCTAATAAAAAAGCTGAAGAATTGTATAAATCTAAAGAAGTAGATATAATGAAGCTATAAACTATATGAATTTGATTTCAAAATCACAAAACTTTAATCAAAGTTTTGTGATTTTTTTTATAGATTCTTCTTTTATTTTATTTTCAATAAATAATAATTCTGAATTTATTAAAGGATTAAATGTCTTTACAGAAATAGTTTTTTTATTAATTGAGATAGAAACTAAATACTCAGTTATATCTATATTTTTTTCTTTTAAAAATTCTCAGATAATTGTATTCCAGACAATAGATTTTATAATCACTTCTTCCTTTCAAGTATTTTTTATTGATTTAGCTAAGTCCATATTTTTAAAATAAAATTACAAATTCTCCTTTAACTTTAGAAGGATTTTCTTCAAAATAATTAATAATATTAATAATATTATCTCTTTTAAATTCTTCAAACTTTTTGGTTAATTCTCTTGCTACAACTATATTATGTTCTTGTCAAAAGTAAGATAATAATTCTTTTAAAGTCTTTATAAGTCTATGAACTGACTCATAAATAACAACTGTTTCAGAACTAGTTTTTTTCCTTTCTACAAGCATTTTAAACAAAGTTTGTCTTCCCTTTTTCACTGGTAAAAAACCTAAATATAAAAAATGATTCATTTGCATGCCACTAGCACTTAAAGCAGTAGTAAAAGCAGTAACTCAAGGAATTGGAACTATTTTTAATCATTCAAGTAATGCTTCTTTTATAAGAACATATCAAGGATCACTAATTCAAGGTGTTCAAGCATCACTGATTAAAGCAATATTTTTATCATTTTTTAATTCTGAGATAATTTTATCTACTTTAGTAAATCAAGAATGAGAATGAAAACTAATAAGAGGTTTTTTTATATCATAATGATTTAACAAAATCATCGACTTTCTAGTATCTTCACAGGCAATAATGTCTACTTCTTTCAGAGTTTCAACAGCTCTATAAGTAATATCTCCCAAGTTTCAAATTGGTGTAGAAACAATATATAACATAATTCTTTTTTAATAAATATTATTTTTATTCAATTATTAAAAATATCTTTTCCTTATATTCATTTTTTATAATTGATAAAAGATTTTGTGTACTAAAAATTCATCATTTTTTTAATAGAACAAATAATCATAAAACAAAAAACATAACCGTTAATAAAATTATAAAAAGAAATGGGATACTAGATTCTTGTTTTTCTTCTTTATTTATTTTATTAATTTCTAATAAAATATTATCTTTATTTGCTTGCTTTTTCTCCTTTGAACTTTTTTGTTTTTTTAATTTTCTTTTATATTTCTTTTTTTGTTTATTAATTCTTTTTATCCTTTTTTCTTCTGCTCTCTTAATTATTCAAAGGACATAATCTTTTTTTATCTTAACATCAGGAATATTTTCAATAAAAAATGTATTTCAAAAAGTATCTGTAACCCTGACTTTTAAATAAAAGACTCATGCTTTAAGAGAATCAAAAATATAAATAAAGTTTCAATTATTATCTGAGACTAAATTAACTTCCAAATCTCAAAGCCATATAGTTAATGGTGTATTAGGAAGAGTTTTTCATGTAAGCTTTAATCATGATTTTAAAAATGAAGTTTTTATAATAAAACTCTTTTGAATAAAATCCGAATATGCATTATAATCTTTTATTTTCTTAGAAAATGTAGCTATAGTAATACTCTTATCATCTTTTTTAATAGTTTTAAATTCATATTCTTCAAATTCATCTGGAATGTTATTTTTATCAAGATCAACAAATAATTTATTATCTTGTTCTATACTTTTTAAAGTTTGCTCTAAAGCTTTTTTATCAACTCTTGTTTCTTTAAGAAAAATCTTTTTAACTTCTTTGTCTTGCCATAATCATAATAAATTCTTTTTTGCTATTTTTTCTACTTTTTCAAAATCTTTAATATATTTAAAATCAAATTTATAATATCATCTAGCATTTCAAGTTTCAATCAAAAGCTTATTAAAAAATATTTCTTTATTTTTTTCTTTAATAAAAACATATCAAAGTAATCTACCATATTTATCTCTATAATTTTGAATATCTGTTTCTAAAATTACTGTTTTTCATTCTAAGTATCTTTTTGTAAATAAGCTAGCTTTCTTTCAATATAATTCTACTTTTTTTCTAGGATGTTTTATTTCTGGTGTATCAACTCAAATAAGTCTTAGTTTTTCAAGCTCTCAAGATTCTAATCTAATAAGCAAAGTATCTCAGTCAATAACTTTATCGACAAAAACCTCTTGTCTTTTAATCTCAAGGTTTTTATGAGTCAAAATATAATTATCTCTAACTGAAAAATTCCAAGAAATACTATCTAAAACTTTATTATTATAAATTAAATTAACCTCATCACCTGCATTATTTAGGTTCAACTTTGTATCAAATTTATAAAATCTATATGTTTGATTATATTGTAAAATTATATCTTTTTTTACTTTATATTGTTTACTTCATTTTTCAAGAATATCATCTATAATTAATCATTTTATATTTATTGGGTATTCTCATATATTTTTAAGCTCTATCCGTTCATTGTTATCAACTCATTTTGGATTTGGTAAAACTTTTGTTATCAAAAGAAACATATCTTTTTCTAAGTTTTTTTCTTCACTATCGACTAAGTCCTTTTTTTCTTTTATTATATCCTTCTCTTTTTTTGGTTTTGGAATAACTTCAACAAAAAATTCTTTTTTATCTATTCATCAGACTCCATCAGAAACCTCTAAACTAATAGTATATTTTCAAGGAGAATACCAAATTGAACTAGGATTTTTTTTATCTGAAAATTCTCAATTTCAAAAATCCCATCTATAAGCTAGATCATTTTTATCTAAATCATAGCTCTCTTCTCAAGTGAGATTTACACTACATTTATCTACTAAATTACACTTTAATAAATTTCAAGATAATACCTTTGTTTTACCCACTACTCATTGTAAAGAAATTTCCGCAACTGGGTTTGTATTAGTTTTTTGATTGTAACTTTGATAAATATTTGAAAATTCTAATGATTTTTCTCATAATAATTTATTACTTTGAGTCACCTTTAATTTGATTTTATAATCTCAAGGTCAAAAGTAAATAACTCAAGGGTTACATGTATGAAGATATTTTTCCTTAAAGTCTCCCCCTCAAAAATCCCATAAACAAACATCTTTACTTGATTTATTATATTTAAAATTTACTTTACATTTTTGTTCATTACAAATAAACCTTCATCTTTCTAGGTTCAAACCTGATTGGATAATTATTTCTTTTATAAATTTTGTTTCTTTTATTTTTACTTTTTTAGAAATAGAACTTCATCATATAACTCTTTTCTTTTTTATATTTTCAACAAAAATATAATTTTCTTTAAAATTTTGAGGATTTAATTTCTCAAATACTTTTAGTTCTATTTTGTATTCTCATAATCAATAAGAAACGTATCAAGGATTACATTTTTGTGTGGTTCAGCTACTGTATGTTCATCACGAAAAACTCCATAAA
>PDWI01001820.1_pt1 | contig 33222 bp, 28 predicted proteins | sample 1430891 | NCBI WGS metagenome assembly PDWI01 (sample SAMN01162508, study PRJNA174530) | Oral metagenome, whole genome shotgun sequencing project. | biome: Marine environment; feature: Marine mammal; material: Swab sample of the gingival sulcus; isolation source: swab sample of gingival sulcus... | reverse complement strand
ATGCCCTGAGACGTTGGTTAAATATTTAACTAATTCGTACTGCGATTGGTTGGTGTCTTGGTATTCGTCAAGCAGCAGGTAGCGGATGCGCTTTTGCCATTTGGCTAGCACCTCAGGGTAGTCGCGGAATAAGTTGATGCAGTGAATAATTAAGTCGTCAAAATCCACGGCATTGAGCGCCAATAAGTGGTCGTTATAGACTTTGGTGGCAACGTGAGTGGCATCGTCGTATTCGGTTTGTTTCCAGACGTCGTTTTTGAGGTTGGAGATGGTCGATTGCAGCGTCCGCAACTCTTTTTCGTCAGAAATTTTGACGATTTCTTTGATAATTTCTAGCGCGTCTTTGCTGTCGAAAATGCTAAAGTCGCGCGTCAAGCCGATGTGGTGGCCGTCTTCTTTTAAAATGCGTAGCCCCAAGGTGTGAAACGTCGATACCCACAGGCCTTTGCGCTCGTCAGGGCGCAGCATCTTGCTAGCGCGCTCTTTCATTTCCTTGGCGGCTTTGTTGGTAAAAGTCAAAGCCACGACATGGTGCGCCTTGTAGCCGCACTGTCGGATTAAATAGACAATTTTATTGGTAATTACCCCCGTTTTGCCACTGCCGGCACCGGCGAGCACCAACACCGGCCCACCGATGCTTTTAACGGCTTGTTGCTGTTCGGGATTTAATCGGGTGACGGGATTGGCGGACATAATACAATACGATAAAGAGTGGGCGCGGAATTATCGCACAGTGGGGGAGAATGTCAAAATCGTGTAATCATTGCCTTGTACCCGTAAAAAATCTCCTTTGGCAGAGCCATATTTGGATTGGGGACACGCCCTAGTAGCCACGAAATAACCTCATAGCATCTTTGGCGCGTTTATCGGCTTTTTTACGCCAATCAACGACCATTTTTTGCCCCAATCTAAACAAGGTCTGCTTGACGTCGGCGTTCGGCTCTTCTGACACCATGCCATTGTCGATCAATTCAGCTTCTTTGCCAGCATGCTCAGTTTTAGACAGCGACCAGCCGTAAGCTTCAGCACTTTTCGCCGCCTCCCTGACCGCTTTTTGGGTTGTTGCATCCAACTTTCCCCACTCATCTTTGTTTATAAAGACCATTTGTTTCGGGAAAAAAGCATTGACCTTAGTGTAATGCCCCATATATTCCCACATGTTATAGGCCACACCTGTTGATGGCGAGGTAATTAAAATATCTAATTTACCCGATTCAATACCTTGTTTAATTTTAGTGCGCTTGGGGATGGCTTTTAAATTCTTGGTAACTTTTGCCAACACGTCGTTGTAAACGCGTATTGTTTTACCTTCAAAATAACCGATATTGTCTATTTTGCCTTTGCTGTAAAAGTTTTGCCCCGGCCAAGGCACACTGTAGAGTAGCACGAGATTTTTCTTATCCAAATCCTCGGCAATTGGACCACGCGTTGCCGCCCACAATTTTCTGGCTTTTTCGTAACTGTTAGCCAAAAACGGTAAGCTATCCATGGCCCACAGTGGCTGTCTATGCCCGTAGCGAGAAATTAAAACCTCCCCCAATTGCACGGTATTGTTCCGCGTTGCCGCCAAAATTTGCGAGTGCTCAACCAATTTTTCACCGGGATAAATTTCAATCTGAATCTTCCCTTGCGTTTTCTCCGCCAATTGTTCGGCAAAGTAATGATTGGTTTTATCGTGCAATTGCCCCGCACCGTAAGGCGTCGCCATTTTCCATTGTTTTTCAGCACTAGCGCCCAAAGCAACACTCATTATAGCCACAGCTAGCAATATTTTTTTCATCTTATCCTCTAAGTAATTTGTTATATAAATTTTTTAAATACTAAAAATGTCGGCACATTGTACCCTATAACGAAATGAATTACCATTCACTTTGAAAGAAAATCAAGACAAAAACAAATCAAAAAAACAATATTAATTATTAATCAAATACAATGAATTACAAATATAAAACACAACCTTATCCGCTTAGGATACACTGCAAATACCTATTCCGAAAAATAATTTAAAAGTTAATGACAAAAAAGTAAATATACGTTCATAAAACCATACAAATAATCCGCTATAATAAAAGGCCGTCATTATATTGTCCTTCACAAAAAAATCATAAAGCAATACAAACAATTGCTTAAAATAAAACCATAATAATTTAGAGAGTAAAATCATGAAAAGAGCACTATCAATCATCGCGTTCCTGTCATTGTTGCACGCGTCTCCACTATGGGCAAGCAGCGCTGGGCAGCGCATTCTCAATGTCGGTCACAGTATGATCCGTAGCAGCCAAATCGTCGCTGGCTCGTGCTGGGATTATATTGATGCCATTTACAAACGCGCTGGCTACCCGCAAAAAAAGCGTCGCACGGTCTATAAAAGTGGCAAACACAAAGGGCCGTATGCCTCCACTGATCTCATTCAAAGCGGGGATTGGCTGTACTACCTCAATCGCAGCTACAATAATATTGAACACAGTGGCATTTTTGTGCGCTGGGTGGATAAATCCAAGCGCCTCGCCGAAATGATTAGTTACAAAGGCCAAAATAGCCGCACGCCGGCGCGCTACAAGGTCTATGACCTGTCAAATGTTTATAGCATTATGCGCCCCAATGGGGGCGGCGTACCGTACCAATCGCAACGTCCTCGCCGTCAAGTGCTTGCTAAACGAACGCGTCCAACACCTGTGACTCGTCCAACGCTGGTGACTCGTCCGACTCAAGCACGCCGTCAGCCGGTCAGCCGCCGACCGTCTCGCCAATTTGCCAAAACCACTGCCTCGCCAGCCGGTCAACGCATTTTGGGTACTGGCCGCAGCATGGTTAACAGCCGAGCCATTATCCGCGGCGCGTGCTGGGATTATGTTGAGGAAGTGTACAAACGCGCCGGCTACAGTCAAAACCGTCGCAAAAACGTACATATGGGCATCAAAGCCGGCCCTTATTTTAACCCCAATTACCTCAAACCCGGCGACTGGCTGTACTACATCAACCACAGCTACAAAGAAGCCGAGCATTGTGGTATCTTTGTCGGCTGGGTCAACCAGTCCAAGCGCATCGCTAAGATTTTGAGCTACGGTGGCGAAAATCGCCGCGCTCCCGGCCGCTACCGCAACTACGACATTAGCCATACCTACTATGTCGTTCGCCCAATCTAAACGATGACGGAACAGCCACTATCGAGCGCGCTCGACATCAGCGACTACATCCCGCATCGTGGCAAGATGTGCTTGCTCGACCAACTGTTGCGCGTCAACGCCGAGCAAGCCGTTGCCCGAACAACACCGGCACCGGATAGTTTATTCGCCACGCCCGACGGCGTGCCGGCGTTGGTGGGCATAGAATATTTAGCACAAACGGCCGCCGCTTATGCTAAAGCCCAAAGCCAGCCGGCGCGAGCGCCGGCTATGGGGTTATTGTTGGGATGCCGGCAATTTCACAGCCACTGTGATTATTTTGCCTTTTATCAGCCGCTGGAAATTCGCATCTCCCCCGTATTATTTGAGCCGGCCGGCGTCAGCCGCTTTGCCGGTGACATTGTTTGTCGTGGCGAGCTATTAGCCAGTGGCTCGGTAACCGTCTTACAAAACCAAATACTGGCGGCATAACACTCACTTTTTCGGCTTACATTAGACGCCTGCCATTTTCTCAAAAGTACAACATGACACGAAGCATATTACTCACCGGTGCCAGTGGTGGCCTAGGACAAGCCATCGCCAAACGCCTCGCGCAATCGGGCTTTTCCCTCGTTTTGCACTACCATCAAAACGCATCGGCCGCTCATCGCCTACTAGAACAATTAGGACAATTAAAGCAATCGGGACAAACAGCACAACGCCCCCAGCACCGCTGCATACAATTTTCCGCCAGCGACCGCCACACTTGCCAAGCCACTATCGAAGCTGACATTAGCGCCCACGGCGCGTATTACGGCGTGGTCTGCAATGCCGGCATCGTGCGCGACTACGCCTTTCCCGCCATGCCGGAGGCCGCTTGGGACAGCGTTTTGCAAACCAATTTAGATAGCTTTTACAACGTACTACAGCCGACGATTATGCCGATGATTCGTAAGCGCCAAGGTGGTCGGATTATCACCATTGCCTCGGTATCCGGCATCATGGGCAACCGCGGGCAAACCAACTACAGCGCCGCCAAAGGCGGGTTGATTGCCGCCAGTAAATCCTTGGCACTAGAGCTTGCCAAACGCAAAATCACCGTCAACTGCGTCGCCCCTGGCATTATCGCCACCGACATGACCGCTGATTTTGATGCCGAAAAAATTCGGCAAATTGTGCCGCTACAACGCGCCGGCACCGCCGAAGAAGTCGCCAGTGCCGTCAATTTTCTCGCCTCCGATGAGGCCGCCTATATCACCCGACAAGTTTTGTCAATCAACGGAGGAATGTGTTAATGAACACCGCCAACCACCCTGAACTACATACTGAAATCACTGATGATATTCAGCAATTGCAAGAAAAAATTGCCTTTCAAGAAAACACCATCGAAACGCTCAATCAGGCCGTCACCAATCAGCAACGGCAGCTCAACCAACTACAAGAAAAGTTCCGCGCCTTGACGCAATTGTTGCGCGAATGGCGCGAAGACGACAAAGCCGCCGCTACTGATGCCAGTAACGGCGGCTTTGAAATTCCACCACATTATTGATTATAAGATTGAAACCTTGAAGCAAAAGCCATCTCCCACCAAGGGCGAACACATGGGTTCGCCCCTACAAAAAAGTCTAACTGGCGTTTTGAGATTGATAGCTTATTCTACCGATTTGGTATAACCACCACTAAGCCGGCTGCAACACTTTGTCCTGCAAGCGGTAAACGCGTTGCATATGGCTGGCGATAGCCATGTCGTGGGTGACGATAACCAAGGCGGTTTCCTCTATTTTCTGCAACTCGAACAAAGTGCTAATAACGGAGGTGGCCGTTTCTTGATCCAAATTGCCCGTCGGTTCGTCTGCCAAAATACAGTCGGGTTTGGTGACCATCGCGCGCGCAATCGCGACGCGCTGCCGCTCGCCACCAGATAGCTCATTGGGTTTGTGCTTGTGGCGCGCGCCGACACCGACTTTTTCCAATAACGCCAAGGCCTGTTTCTCAGCCGTTTGTTTATCGGTCTGACGAATAAGCAGCGGCATCATGACGTTTTCCAAAGCGCTAAATTCCGGCAACAAGTGATGGAATTGATAAACAAAGCCCAAGTGCCGGTTACGCAGCAATCCTTGTTGCTTGGCCGAAATTTTCTTGGCCGAGGAAAAGCGTTGACCACACAGTATCACTTCGCCCGACTGTGGCGCATCCAAGCCGCCCAATACGTGCAGTAAGGTGCTCTTGCCGCTACCCGACGCGCCGACAATCGCCACGCTGTCATTGGCGTGGACGGTTAAATCCAAGCCGGCCAAAATGGGCACACAATCGGCTTTATCGCGGTAGGCGTAGTGCAAATCCTTAGCTTGTAAAACGGTGTCGGCAGCCGCTGCGTTGGGCTTGCTGGCATTGTGGCTTGCTAAATTACTCATAAGACAGCGCCCTCGCTGGTTGTAAACTGGCAGCCTTGTAGGCCGGATACAGGGTGGCGAAAAAGCTCAACGCCAAGGAAGAGCCGGCAATCAAGGCGATGACTGAAAACTCAATTTTCGGCGTCAGCGTCGAAATAAAGTACAGCTCCTGTGGCAATTGGAAGCCGTAGTTTGCCTCCAAAAATGCCAAAATATTCGGCACTTGGCTGGCAATTAATACGCCAAAAATTACGCCGAGCACCGTGCCGACCGCCCCCAATAAACTACCTTGGAACATAAAAATTCGCATAATTAAGGCCGGCGATGCCCCGATAGTACGCAAAATGGCGATGTCGCGCTGCTTATCGGTCACCACCATCACCAGTGTCGAGAGGATATTAAAGGCCGCGACAATGACAATAATCATTAAAATAAAAAACATGGCCGCTTTTTCCATTTTCACCGCGTCAAAATAGGCCTTGTTCTGTACAGTCCAATCAAAGCCCATCATAAAATACGGCAAGTGTTGATTGAGGCGCTCAACGACGGCTTTGGCGGCAAATAAATCGTCCAATTTCAATTGGAAGCCATCGATATTATCGCCGCGTTGAAAGAGTTTGGCGGCATCGTCGATATCAATCAAAATCCAACCAATATCGTACAAATAGTGCCCTGAATGGAAAATGCCGGTGACGGTAAAGCGCTTGATACGCGGCAAAATACCGGCCGCTGACATCGTGGTTTTGGGAACGACGAGGGTAATTTTATCGCCAACTTTGGCATTGATTTTATAGGCCAAATCGCGACCAATGATGACATTAAACTGGCCTTTTTTCAAGGTATTGATTTCATCGCCCAACTTGGCCAGCGCCTCAGAAACCTGCGGTTCTTTGCTGGCATCGATGCCCTTGACTTGCACGCCGTTAAAGCTGTTACCGACGCCGATAAGGGCTTGGCCTTCGATAAACGGTGCAGCGGCAACAATGCGCTTTTCATCAGCAATAAGCGGTGCAATATCGGTGTTGCGTGGCAGCGATTGGGCGGTGCTGACGACCTTGGCGTGAGCGGTCATGGCGAGGATTTTGTCGCGCACTTCACTGGTGACGCCGTTCATAACCGACAGCACCACGATAAGCGCAATAATCCCCATGGCAATCCCCAGCACCGAAAAAACCGAGATAAACGACACAAAGCCTTTGCCTCGCGTCGCCAAAACGTAGCGTTTGCCGATAAATAGCGATAAATTCATAAATTAGCCTTTGGTCAACGGCAAGTTATCCATTTTCCAAGCATCAATGCCGCCGCTGAGGTGTTTGATATTGCTATAGCCGGCCTTGCGTAATTTGGTGATGGTTTTTGCAGATAAGCCACCGGCATAGCAATAAAACACAACGCAGTTGTCCTTGTCGCCCAGTTTTTCTAGGTGGCTATCCAATTCCTCGAACGGGATGCTGTGCGCACCGGCGATGTGGCCGGCGCGATAGTCATCGTGGCGGCGCAAATCGACCAACAACGCCCCGTCGTTCACCGTTTGCGATAGGCCGGTGGTGCTGATATCGGCACCGCGCGTTTGCCAGCTGCGAAATTCTAGGGTGATTAAGGTGGCGAGTACGGCAATCGCTCCGCCAAATAATAAATAATTTTCTTCAAAAAAAGCTGCAAAAGTCATAAGTAAGGTCATGGGTTGATTTCAATTGCCGGCTATTATACGCAAAACGCAGTTTAAAACCTAGCCCAGATATGTTGCATACTCACTCAGCGCCTATCCTCAATTCAAACATGGCGCTGACGGTGAACCGGTTTGGGCTGGGAAAACGCCTTAGCGGCTGTAACGCGTTATTTTTCGAAATTGTCTGCAATTTCCCTATATAAAATAACGACAAGTCACTTTATCGGTGGCGTAGTATTTTTACCAGTTGTTATTGCATAACAAAATGGTATGATAGGCGCAACAAAATAGACGGTATAACGATGAACAACGAACGCAACCACAGAGTGTTATTGATTGATGACGATGAAAAGTTAGCTAAATTACTGTCGGCTTACTTCGCCAAATTTCACATTCACTTGTTGAGCGAAACCTTACCCAGTAAGGGTTTGGCAGTCTATCAGCGCGAACAACCGGATTTGGTGATACTCGACGTCATGCTGCCGGAAATGGACGGCTTTGAAGTTTGCCGGCAGTTGCGGAAAATTTGCAACACGCCTATTATCATGCTGACGGCGCGCGGCGATGTCAATGATCGGGTCATCGGTTTGGAGTCTGGCGCCGATGACTACTTACCTAAGCCATTTGAGCCACGCGAATTAGTGGCACGCATCGACAATATCCTCGCGCGGGTTGAGTCAGGGCCGGTTGTGTATGCGCCGGAGATGGTAAAATTCAATGACCTCACCGTCAACAAAAGCAGCCACGAAGTACTTGTTTGTGGCCGACCGGCCGATTTGACCACGAAAGAATACGCCTTGCTCACCATGATGATAAAAACGCCGGGTAAAGTTTTTAGCCGCGATGACATTATGAATGAGTTGAGCGGCATAGACAGCGAGCTATTTTCGCGCTCGGTAGATATTTTAGTCAGCCGTCTACGCAATAAGCTCAAGCCGCTGGACTGTATCGAAACGGTTTGGGGCATCGGCTATCGCTTTTCTGACGAGTGATGTCCTACGTGTCGTTTAATGCTTGGTCGCGTTCGCTATCGAATAAGATTATCGCCGTATTTGCGACGGCGCTGTTGGCATTGCTGGCGGTTTTGTGGTTGACCTTGGGTATGACTTTTGAGCGCCTGCTCAACGACAACATCAAACCGTATCTCACCCATCATTTAAGTGCGCTAAAAAATCAAATTGGTACGCCGCCGGACTTGTCGGTGGCCAGACGCCTTGCCGAGCAAAATCCCGTTATTATCGAAATCGAAGGGCCGGGTTACCAATGGTCGTCCAATGGCGTATTTGTCGAGCGCGAAGAGGTCGATTTGCGACTGCAACGCTTTAGCGGTGAAGAGGTGATGGACGAGGCCGGCTTCTACGACGGCAATTTTATTCTACGCACCTATGACCAAGGTTATGTCATCTCCTTTATCATCACTGAAAAATTGAATAACCAGCTGGAGCGCCGTGCCTTGTTGTGGGCGGTGATAGCCATTGTTGCCATTGTCGCCGTGCTGTATTTTGTTATCTTAAAGATTTTCAGCCCCATTAAGACCATCCACGTCGGCGTTCAGCGCATCGGCAACGGCGAAGTGTCGCATCGGCTGTCCGTTTCGCGCCACGATGAATTTGGTTTACTGTCGCAATCCATCAATAAAATGGCCGATAATATTGAGCAAATGCTCGATGCCAAGCGTCAAATGCTACTGGCCATTAGCCACGAGCTCCGCACCCCGATTACTCGTACCAAGCTGGCGCTGTCGATGTTCGACGACGAAGTCAACCAAGACAGCATCGCCGAAGACATGGATGAAATGGAATCGTTGATAGAAGAGTTGCTAGAGTCCGAGCGTCTACGCTCCAACCACGCCGCGCTAGATTTCCAGCGCGTTAACGTCAATGAAATCATCTATCAAGTCCAAGGGCGTTTTTTTGACAAAGCCCCCCTCGTGATGACTTTGGACGCCAACCTGCCAGAGGTTGAGGTCGATGCCAGCCGCATTGGCTTGGCGGTGAAAAATGTCATTAAAAATGCCATAACGGCCAGCCTGTCACCCGATGACAAGGTGATGATTAGCACTTCCGTGCGCGATAATTGCGTTGCTGTCAGCGTCACTGATTTGGGTCGCGGCATCGAGCCCGAAGCAATTCCCCATTTAACCGAGCCGTTTTACCGTCCTGACCGGTCGCGACAGCGAAAAACCGGTGGCTGTGGCATCGGCCTGCATTTGATTAAAGCCATTCTCGATGCCCACCACGGTCAATTGCAGATTGAAAGCGATGTCGGACGCGGTACAACGGTAACCTTACTGTTGCCGATGACTAGCTAACGCGCGTCTCCCCCCCCCCGATATCCTCACTGAAACGGTCAAAATAGCGACAATCAGAGCAAGAAAACATGTTAATTATTATATTGCTAGCCCCCAATTGTCAGCAACTGACATACCAGCAGTGAAAAAAAATATAAAATCCGCTACCCAAAAACGTCACAATAAGCTATTATGCCGTCCATTATGGACTACTATTATTGGACGTTATTTATATGAGCAAATACTCCATACTCAATTTGGCGAAAAACGCCCTTTCCTACAACGAAGGTTGGGGCAAGGCTTGGCGCGCCCCAGAACCCAAATCTAGCTACGATGCCGTGGTTATCGGCGGTGGCGGTCACGGTTTGGCAACGGCTTATTACTTGGCCAAAGAACACGGCATCACCAATGTGGCGGTGCTGGAGCGCGGCTATTTAGGCGGCGGAAACACGGCGCGCAACACCACCATTGTGCGCTCTAACTATTTGTGGGACGAAGCCGCCCACTTCTACGAAAAATCCATGCAGTTGTGGGAAGGTCTGTCGCAAGATATCAACTACAACGTCATGTTTTCGCAACGCGGCGTCTATAACTTAGGTCACACTTTACAAGATATGCGCGACATTCGCCGCCGTGTCGAGGCCAACCGCCTCAACGGTATCGACTCCGAATACTGCGATTTACAGCAGTTGCAACGCGAAATTCCCTACCTCAATTGTTCGGATAGCGCCCGCTACCCGATTATGGGGGCTTCGCTACAACGCCGTGGCGGCGTGGCGCGTCACGATGCCGTGGCGTGGGGCTTTGCGCGCGCGGCTGACAAGCTCGGCGTTGATATTATTCAAAATTGCGAAGTCACCGGCTTCGACATTGACGGCGGCCAGTTAAAAGGTATTCACACCAGCCGTGGCACCATAAAAACCAACAAAGCCGCCATGACCGTGGCCGGCCATACCTCGGTTTTAGCGGAAAAAGCCGGCCTGCGTTTGCCGGTGGAATCGCACCCACTACAAGCGTGGGTATCCGAACCCATGAAGCCGATTTTGCACACCGTCATCATGTCTAACGCCGTGCACGGCTATGTGTCGCAGTCGGACAAAGGCGAGCTAGTTATCGGCGCCGGCATTGATTCCATGGTCGGCTACAGCCAACGCGGTAGCCTGCACACCGTTGAGCACGCCACCGCTGCCATTTTGGAATTATTCCCCATTTTCAGTCGCGTACGCATGTTGCGCCAGTGGGGCGGCATTGTCGATACCACGCCGGACGCGTGTCCGATTCACGGCAAAACGCCAGTGGACGGCTTGTTTATCAACTGCGGTTGGGGCACGGGCGGCTTTAAAGCCACACCGGGTTCGGGCTGGGCAATGGCTTATACTTTGGCCAAAGGCGAGCCGCACGAGCTCAACGCCCCGTTCTCGCTAGAGCGCTTCCAAACCGGCGCTTTGGTCGATGAGCACGGCGCAGCCGGCGTTGCCCACTAAGATAAACCTAAAAAACGGTAGTTGACATCGTAGGGGCAGACCCGCGTGTCTGCCCTCGGTCGGAGAAACCAATCATTTTATTGTTTTAAAATGAATTCATTGAGAGCTTGAAACAAAAGCGATTTCCTACCAAGGGCGAACACATGGGTTCGCCCCTACGAAGAAATTCAACTGCAATTTTTAGGATAAAATAAATTATTTACGGAGCTTATTTATGTTAACCATTCCTTGCCCCTACTTAGGCGAGCGCGATGAAATCGAATTTGCCTACTGTGGCGAAGCCCATATTGTTCGCCCCACCAACACCGCTGAGATGAGTGACGAAGCGTGGGCGGATTACTTGTTTAACCGCAAAAATATCAAAGGTATTCACTTGGAGCAGTGGCAACATACCGGCACGCGCCTATTTTTTAACGTGGCACGCAATACCGTCACTAACGAAATCCTCGCCAGTTACAAAATTGGCGAAACCATTGATGTTGAAGCCTTGCAGGAGAAGCTATCATGCGCGAAAAAATGACTTATCGCTTGCCGGCCGGCGGATTAATTGACCGCGGCCAAGCCTTGCGCTTTACCTTTAACGGCAAATCCTACACGGGTTACGAGGGCGATACCTTGGCTTCGGCCTTGTTGGCCAACGGCGTTCACGTTGTGGGGCGAAGTTTTAAATACCACCGCCGCCGTGGCGTGTTCGGCCTAGGCGCTGAAGAACCCAACGCCATTTTACAAGTCGGCACTGGTGCCACTACGCTACCCAACCAACGCGCCACGCAAGTGCGTTTGTACGACGGTTTAGTTGCTAGCACCGTCAACGGTTTTCCCAGTGTTAACTTTGACCTCTACGCCGGCTTAGGCTTGTTTAGCAAGATGTTATCGGCCGGTTTTTACTATAAAACCTTTATGTGGCCAAAATCCGCTTGGCATTGGTATGAGGAAAAAATCCGCGACTCGGCCGGCTTGGGCTTATCGCCGACCGAAATCGACCCCGACCACTACGAGCACAAAAATGTCCACGCTGACGTGTTGATTGTCGGTGCCGGTGTTGCCGGCCTCGCGGCAGCCGTAGCGGCGGCCAAATCGGGCAAACGCGTCATTATCGCCGATGAGCAAGAGCAATTCGGCGGCGCTTTGTTGTCTTCGTCACAAAAAATCGGCGGCTTGCCGGCGTTGGATTGGATTGCTCAACAAGTGGAAACCTTGGCGGCTTGTGACAACGTCACTTTGCTGCCCAAAACCACGGCTTTTGGCCAATACGACCACCACTTTGTCGCTATGTTGGAGCGCAACGCTGACGACAGCGAGCACTTAGACGGCCGCGTGCGCCAAACCTTGTGGCACGTGCGCGCCAAAAAATTGATTTTAGCCACCGGCGCTATTGAGCGCGGCTTGTCATTCGGCAACAACGACCGCCCCGGCGTGATGTTAGCCACGGCAGTGAGCGGCTATCTCAACCGCTACGCCGTCAAGTTGGGCGAGCACGGCGTAGTGTTCACCAACAACGATTCGGCTTACCAAACGGCGATTGATATGCAACGCGCCGGCATGCAAGTGGCGGCTATCGTTGACGTTCGCGCCGGCGGTGCCGGTTCAATCCAAAAAAGCGTTGAAGCCCTAGGCATCAAAGTCTATGCCGGCTACGCCGTGGTCAATACCGCCGGCGGCCGCAAAGGTTTAGAACGCGTGCGCATCAAAGCCCTATCGGCTGACAAAAAAGCCCTCAGCGGCGAAAAAATCGACATTCACTGTGACGTGCTCGCGGTGTCGGGCGGCTATTCGCCGGCCATTCACTTGCACTCGCACTGCGGCGGCAAAAACCGTTGGCATGACGCGCAGTTGTGCTTTGTCCCCGACATCAGCACCGCGACTTTGCCGGACGACACTTTTTACGCCGGCGCTTTGAACGCTACGTTCAGCACCCGCGATTGTTTGCGCGAAGGCCTGCGAGCCGGCTTGGCCGCCATTGGCGAAAGCACCGAAAACGCCGAGGGCAACTTCCCCCACGTTGTCGAGCATGAAGTCGCGGCCATTGAAGCCTACTGGCAAACGCCGTATGCCAAAGGCGCGGCGCGCAGTCCGAAACAATTCTTGGATTATCAAAATGATACCTGCGTCACCGACGTTAACCAAGCCGTGGGCGAGGGCTTCGAGTCCATTGAGCACATCAAGCGCTACACGGCACTCGGTTTCGGCACCGACCAAGGCAAAACCGGCAATATCAACGGCATGGCAGTCGCGGCTGAAAAGCTCGGCAAAGCCATTCCCGAAGTCGGCACGACCACCTTTAGACCGGCCTACACGCCGGTGACTTTTGGGGCGTTGGCCGGCCGCGAAATCGGCAAGCGTTTCGACCCCGTGCGCACCACGGCCATGCACACTTGGCACGTTGAGCACGGCGCCGAGTTCGAGACCGTTGGCCAATGGTTGCGCCCGTGGTACTACCCTAAAGACGGGGAGACTATGGAAGAAGCGGTGGCGCGCGAGTGCCTCGCCGTGCGCGCCAGTGTCGGCATGTTGGACGCTTCGACCCTAGGCAAAATCGAGGTCAAGGGCAAAGACGCCGCCAAATTCGTCGATATGATGTACACCAACCCATTCTTGAAATTGGCCGTGGGCAAAGCGCGCTACGGCTTGATGCTCGGCGAAGACGGCATGGTCATTGATGACGGTGTGGCTTTGCGTTTGGCCGATGACCACTACTATATCCACACCACCACCGGTGGCGCGGCGCATATCTTCTCGTGGATGGAGCGTTGGGCGCAGACCGAATGGCCGGAAATGGAGGTATTTTTCACCTCAGTCACCGACCATTGGGCGACCACCGCCGTGGTCGGGCCGAAGAGTCGCGCGGTCTTGGAAAGCCTCTGTCAAGACATCGACTTCTCTAACGAGGCCTTTGCCTTTATGGAGTTTAAAGACGGCACCATTAACGGCTTGCCGGTGCGCATTTGTCGCATTTCGTTCTCTGGCGAATTGGCTTATGAAGTCAACGTCAACGCCAACCACGGCCGCCAGATGTGGGAGTGGATTTACGAAGCTGGCCAAGCCTACGACATCACCCCATACGGCACGGAAACCATGCACGTTTTGCGGGCGGAAAAAGGCTACGTCATTATCGGTCAAGACACTGACGGTTCGGTCAACCCTCACGATTTGGCCATGAGTTGGTGCGTGGGCAAGAAGAAGGAGTTTATCGGCGACCGCTCGCTCAAGCGTCAAGACATGCTGCGCGACGACCGCAAACAACTGGTCGGCTTGGTCACGACCGATCCTAAACAGGTGATTCCCGAAGGGGCACAACTGGTCAACACGCGCGAATTTAGCATTCCGGCCGATATGCAAGGACATATTACCTCGAGCTATTACAGCCACACGTTGGGGCACTCGATTGCCATGGCCTTGGTCAAAGGCGGCCTCAAGCGCATGGGCGAGACCATTTACTCGCCACAGCCCGATGGCAGCACCATAGAGACGAAAATTGTTTCGTCAGTATTCTACGATGAGAAAGGAGAAAGACGCGATGGTTAATGCAGTAACAACCCCAAGCACCGCCGGCGTTTCGGCGATGCAAGCCAATATTGACGCTTACCGTGCCGGCTTGTCAGCCGGCCACAGCGCCACCGATGTCGACCGTGCCGGCGTGGTGTTGCAAGAGAAAAAATGCTTAGGCTATATCAACTTGCGCGTCAAAGATGACGACCAAGCCGCTTTTGACGCCGTCAAATCGGTGTTGGGATTGGCATTGCCGGCCTTGAGCCAGTGCGTCAGTGACGACAAATTGACGGGATTGTGTTACAGCCCTAGCGAATGGCTAGTCATCACCCCAAGTGGTGAGGAAACAGCGATGATTGCCGCTCTGCAAACGGCCTTGGCCGAGCATCACAGCTTGGTCGCCGATGTCACCGGCGGCACAACGATGCTCACCGTCAGCGGCGCGCACGCCCAAGATTTGTTGGAAAAAGGCACTTACGTCGATTTACACGACCAAGCCTTTGCCGCCAATCAGCTCTACGCCACTCAAATTGCCCACGCGCCGGCAACGATAGTCAAAAACGGCAGCAACGACTTTTCGTTGATTGTGCGCCGCAGTTTTGCCAATCACATTGCCGAATGGGCGTTGGACGGCGGCCGCGAATTTGGCGTTTGTTTTAGCTAACGCTAGCGTTAGCAATGTTTGTAGAGACAGGGCGTGCCCTGTCTCTATTTTCTTGAAACTTAAGAACCACGCTAGCCGATGAATGCCTCCCCCTTTTCAAAAGCATCGTAGGTACGATTAGCGAAGCGTAATCGTACGAATGTCGAGCCGGCAAACGGCAGACAATGTCCGGCCACCGGCATGCGTACGATTACGCACCGCATTTATCAATCACGCTTCGCGCGTTGATAAATGCGGCGCTAATCGTACCTACGGTCGTAGGGTGGATGGAGCGCAAGCGATATCCACCGTTCACAGGTGTTTAAATTTCCTGTTGAATGTTAACTCCCTGCGATTGGTGGGTTACGCTCGTACCTCGCTAACCCACCCTACAGGGGCTAATTGTTCTAAAACAGCCGGTTCTTAAATTTAACCACAACGTAAACTTTAACAATAATCCATTATAACAATGAGGAAAAAACTACATGATTAGACTAGAAAAATACCACAACGGCGACAAAGCCACCCCAACTTTCTCAGCTGCCGAAATGCAACGCCGCCAAGACATGCTGCGCGCATGGATGGCCGACAACGACGTTGACGCTGTGATTTTCAACTCCATTCACAATATCAACTACTTCGCCGACTTTGTTTACTGCTCGTTCGGACGCAAATACGCGCTAGTCGTCACGCAAGACAAAGCCACCACGGTATCAGCCGGCATTGACGGCGGTCAACCGTATCGCCGCACTTTTGGCGACAATATCACTTACACCGACTGGCACAAAGACAACTTTTTGTACGCCGTTAACGGTTTAGTTGATGCCAAAGCCACTAAAGTTGCTATTGAATACGACTTTGTCCCAGTGGAATTGCAACGCCGCTACCAAGGCATTTTCCCCTTTGCAGAAATTGTCGATTGTGCCTTGCCAGTGATGTTTATGCGCACCATTAAATCCGACGAAGAAATCGCCTTGATTAAACACGGCGCACAAGTCGGCGACATCGGCGGCGCGGCCTGTGTCGAAGCCATTGCTGAAGGCGTGCCCGAGCACGAAATTGCCCTGCACAGTACCCAAGCCATGGTGCGCGAAATCGCCAAGCGCTTCCCTCACGCCGATTTAATGGATACATGGACGTGGTTCCAATCGGGTATTAACACCGATGGCGCGCACAACCCAGTGACCAGTCGCGTGTTGCAACGCGGCGATATTTTGAGCCTGAACTGTTTCCCAATGATTGCCGGCTACTACACGGCGTTGGAGCGTACGCTGTTCTGCGAAGAAGTCTCTGACGAGCACTTGCGCCTGTGGGAAATCAACGTCAAAGTCCACGAACGCGGCCTAGAATTAATCAAACCGGGTGCGGTATGTAGCGAAATCGCTAAAGAATTGAACGAAATTTACGCCGAGCACGACTTGTTGCAATACCGTTCATTCGGCTACGGACACTCGTTCGGCACGTTGTCGCACTACTACGGTCGCGAAGCCGGCCTAGAATTGCGCGAAGACATCGACACGGTGCTAGAGCCAAACATGGTGGTTTCAATGGAGCCGATGATTATGCTCCCCGAAGGCCAAGCCGGCGCCGGTGGCTACCGCGAGCACGACATTTTAGTGGTCAACGAAGACGGTGCGGAAAATATCACCAAATTCCCGTATGGTCCTGAGCACAATATCATTAAGAAATAAGCGATTGCTGCTTTAAATGGTGAGAATAGAGACAGGGCGCGCCCTGTCTCTACCTATTGAGAACTCAACAGCTACCGCATTGAATGCGTTTTGGATTAGTAAAGCGTATTTCCCCAACCAACACAGATTGACATGCGTACGATTACGCTTCGCTAATCGTACCTACGGAATTGCTGTATTTGATTAATTTGTGAAAATTGAGATTTTTTTAAGGTGATTACCTATTAGCGCTTATGTTGCAAAGCGGGGTTGACGAACTATCTTTCGATGACTAATTCACTCGGTCGCACGACGTTTTCTGGGTCGCAGACATCAACGATGGTTCTTGCCACCTCGTTGGGGTCTAGGAAATGAGAAGTATCAGGGGTGACACCACAATCGGGTGACCAAAACGGTGTATCCATGCCACCGGGGTAAACCGCAATCACCTTGATATTGCTGCCTTTGGTTTCGGCCTGCAGCGTTTCAGTGTAGCCACGTGCGCCCCATTTGACGGCACAGTAAGCACTTTCGCCAACTTTGGCTTTTTTAGCCGCTGACGACAAGATGTTAACTATCGTTCCCCCCTGCTGTTGCATAGCACGCAAAGCGCAGGTACAAGTCAAAATTAACCCCGTGAAATTAGACGCCAATAGCGTTTCCAGCATGGCTTTGGCATTGTCTTTGGCCACCGCGAAACGCCCAACACCAGCGACATTGTAAAGCAGATGAATCCGGTAACCCGTGCGTTCAATGCTATCGAATAGTGCTTCAACATCAGTCTCATCGGAAATATCACAGGCTCTAGGCAACACCTCCGCGTCGATACCGCTCATTTTAATACTGAGAATGGCTTGAATGAGCTTACTTTTGCGTCGCCCAACAATGATTACGTGGTCACCACGCAAATGATGTAGCTTGGCTATTGCCAAGCCCAATCCGGAACTACCGCCGGTAATCAATACGGCTGGTTTCATAGGGTTCTACCTAACACATCGGCCAGCCGCCCCAATGCAAATTCAGAGCGGCCAGCGTCAATGCGCTATTGAAGGTTAGTGAGCAAACTGTGACAAATCAAACGGTACATCGTTGATTAGCAACTTGTTGTCTTCGGTTTTGATGTCGGTGACGTACTTGTCGCCTTTTTTCTGATAGACAAAGGCCAACATCATTTGCACTTGCAACTGCTCGACCAAGCTGGCTGGCAAGCTGGATTGTGCACTGATATCTAGCGCCGACAACAATAAATCAGGCGTCATACTACTTTCTTCCAAGTTACTCCAATCAACATCGTTAGGTTTTAGGCGTACACGCGCATCGGCAAAAATTTTGCCTTTATCGCTGTCGATATCAACATTGACACTCGTTCCCAAAGCTGTTTCTTCGACTAAATCGCCCCATTTTTGCGCATCTTTTTCCAGTTCGGCTTGGATTTTCTCACCCAACGCTTCTTGGTCTTCGCCATTAAAAGACGCTTCCATCATTTGTTTGACGTAGCCGCTGAATTTGTTCAAAATTTCTGCCGGCACGTTATCAATAGAGGCTGCCAATTTAACTTTGCTTAAATCGACCATACCGGACGCGGCTTTGATCCAATCGCCACTGGGTTCAAGGTTAACGGAAATGCCCATGCTGACACTCTCATTGTCGTTAGCGGTGGATTTCACGCCAAATTGCAATTGTTTGAACGCCACAGGCATAGGCAATTTGCTCGGATCATTCATGCTAAAGTCATTGAACGACAACATCGCGCTTACCAAACCAAAGTCGAGCGACTTAACTTCAACCAAGTTACCGTCAACGCTGACTTTTTTAATCTCAAGTAGCGTATTATCGTCCTGTTTTAACACGATAGGTGAAGTTGAGAAATTAAACTCGCCACTCTTGTCGTACTTACCTTCAAAAGTAAACGGTTGTAATTCGCTACCATTACCTTCGATGCCTTTAAGCTCGCCGTCCAAAGTGCCGTACAGGTTTGCCACGTCGTCCAAAGTAGTGTGCCAGTTGGCAACGAAGCCCCTCATTTCAACATCGCCTTCCTTGTTGGCATCCATGCTGACGTGGGAGTGAACTTTACCGTCTTTGTAAACATCGGTAATCGACTTCATCTTATCGTTGAATGTCGCCATTTGTTTGTTTATAACTTCGGCGGCTTCACCTTCAAGATTGGTGTCCAATTTGTCAAGTTTGGTTTCAACGCGTGCAACAATGCCTTTCTCGGCTAGCGCTTCGGTGTGCGTAATGGTCACTTTAGCAGTAACGGTTTCCTCAAGCGGCTTATCGCCATCAATTCCTGACTTCATGGCGATTTCTGACACAATAGTCGCCGTCGAGCTATCTTCACCGGCTTTATAGTCCGTGGTTTTTGACGACAGCTTGTCGAAAAACGGCCATTTTTGGTAACGCTCGTAGCTAGCATCGGTTTTTTCCATCAACGTATCAAAGGCTTTTTTAGCCGCCTCAGCACGCGTATCAGCGTAGGCGCTAAAACTGGTGCCGGCTAAAATGACCATTGCACATACAGGTTTCATCATTGTTTTCATATGTTCCTTCCATTAGGTTGGGGGTGAATAAAATTATTGAAAATAACTTAAAAATAACTTATCAAAGTCTTCTCGTTTATATCTTATGATGTCTTTAAGGATATTTCAAACCATTCTAATGAAAAATGCGGTACAATGGCCAAAATTAGGGGGATTTTGGGATTTTTGTTACTTAAAGCACAACAGTGATGAATATGAATAAAGCAAAAGGTCGATTGTGGATTGTCGCAGCCCCCAGCGGTGGCGGAAAAACGTCGTTGGTAGAAGCGGCCATAGCAAAAATGGACGACATTGTGCGCTCAATCTCTTTCACCACGCGAGAAAGACGCGATGGTGAGGTTGATGGCCGCGACTATGTATTTGTCGATAAGGCCGCCTTTGAACGCCTCATTATTGACAAGCAACTATTAGAATACGAACGCGTTTTCGACAATTATTACGGCACGAGCTTTACGTTTATCAACGAGCACTTGGATGCTGGCCGCGACGTGATATTGACTATCGACTGGCAGGGTTCGCGCCATGTTCGCGAAACTGTCAAGGACTGCAAGGGCATTTTTATTTTGCCACCGCGCATCGAAGCATTGGAAGAACGCTTGCGTAGCCGCGGTCAAGACAACGAAGACATCATCACACGTCGCATGGCTGAGGCTCATGAGCAAGTCTCACACCACGATGAATTCGATTACTTGATTATTAATGATGATTTTGAACAAGCGCTAGCGGAGATGATGAGCATTTTTAACGCCGATCGCCTGCGACGCGAACGCCAAGTGTGCCGACATGCGGAACTGATTGCGCGCTTAGTCGCTCAACAATAAGTGGCGCACAGCCGGCAATGGTGCTGTCGTTGGCACGCTTCGACAGCCACTGACAATCCCCTAAGCATTTTGTGATACAATGAACCGTTAGAAGACTCCCAAATGAGAAACTTGATGTGAAACTTTCTGCACTGACTACACAATTACTCAACGGCCAAGACCTCGCCTACGCCGACATGTGCGAGGTCATGCAAGCCATCATGTCCGGCCAAGTTGAGGATATCCCCATGTCCGGCTTTTTGACCGCTTTGGCCGGAAAAGGCGAAACAACCGAAGAATTACTGGCTGGCGCCGAAATCATGCAGGCGCTGTCCACTACCGTCAGCACGCACTGTGCCGATGAATTGGTTGACCCCGTCGGCACGGGTGGTAGCCATTCGGGTGTATTCAACGTCTCTACGGCTTCGTCTATTGTCGCCGCTTGTGGTGGCGTCAAAATCGCCAAACACGGCGGTCGCGCCGCCAGCTCCAAATCTGGCAGTGCCGACTTGCTAGAAGCCGCCGGCATCAACCTCGACCTAAGCCCCAAACAACTCAGTCAGTGTATCGACACCTTTGGCATGGGTTTTTTATTCGCCCCCAACATGCATGCAGCGATGCGCCATGTCGCCTCTGTTCGCAAAGCCTTGGGCGTGCGCACGATTTTCAACCTACTTGGACCACTGACCAATCCAGCCGACGCCAAACGCCAAGTTTTAGGCGTGTTCGATAAGCGTTGGTTGCAGCCGATGGCACGCGTCAGTCAACGCCTAGGCAAACGCCACGTTATGGTCGTACACAGCCGCGATGGCTTGGACGAAATTTCGATTGCCGCTCCTACCGATGCGGTTGAATTGCGCGACAATCAGCTCAGTGAATACTCGCTAAACCCTCAAAATTATGGTATGTTCCACGATAATTTGGACGCCGTGCGCGTTTCGAGCACGCACGAAAGCCTCGATTTGATACATGCTGCATTCAACGGTCAGCGCGGCGCAGCCTACGACATGATTGTGCTCAACAGCGCTGCTATTTTGCAAGTATCCGATCGGGTTGATTCCTACGAAGCCGGTATTGAACAAGCTAGACACATCTTAGACAGCGGGCAGGCCGGTCAGAAATTGACGGATTTTGCACGCTTTACACAAGCATTTACTACAGAGAGAGAATAGGAAAGACTTATGTCACTAGCCATGCCTTCCATTTTGGAAAAAATCGTTGCCGAAAAGCAACAAGAAGTCGCCCAACGCAGTCGAAAAATGCCCATTGAGCTGTTGGAGAACCTTATCATTGAACAAAATAATGTGCCACGTGGCTTCTATAATGCCATGCTCAAGCAGCGCGAACAGGGGTTGCCGGCCGTTATCGCCGAAATCAAAAAAGCCTCGCCGAGCAAAGGAATTATTCGCGACGAATTCGACCCGCTGGATATTGCGCTTGACTACGAAAAACACGGCGCAACCTGCTTGTCGGTTCTCACTGATGAGGCCTTTTTTCAAGGCAGTGATAGCTTTTTAGACATCGCTCGCGAAGCGACAAAGCTCCCCGTGCTCCGCAAAGATTTCATTATTGACGAGTACCAAGTTTTTGAAGCCCGCATGATTGGCGCTGACTGCGTGCTCTTGATTGCCGCCTGCTTGACCCACGACCAAATGTATCAGTTGACGCGCTTGGCCTACGACCTCGGCATGGATGTATTGGTGGAAGTTCACGATCTCGACGATTTGGATAAGACCGCTGGCTTGCCCGTTCGCATGATTGGCATTAACAACCGCAACTTGCACACCTTTGAAGTGGACTTATCGGTGTCGTTTGACCTGTCGTTGATGATTCCCAGCGAAGTACTGGTCATCACAGAAAGTGGCATCTCTACCCCCGAAGAAGTGCGCTTGCTAATGTCGGCCGGCATCAGTGGTTTTTTAGTTGGGGAAAGCCTAATGCGTAGCGATAGCCCCGGCGAAAAACTGCAAGAATTGTTCGGCAATGCGCTACCAGCTGTCACGCCCCAATAGCCAACGTACTGTAAGATATCAAACGACGCTACAACAGTTATTAACCCGTTCTCACCGCAGCGACGCAACTCGCTTGGTTTCTGTGGTTGCAGTCGTTTTAGCCATGCACCGCTCAAGTAGCCCTGACACAAACAAAAAATAACAAAAACAACAAAAATAATCGGAGAAAAAAGCGATGATAAGCAATACCCTCATTAAAACCACCGCCTTGGCCACCCTGTTACTGTCATCACTGTCATGGGCAGGTAGCTACACCGCAAAATACCACGCCAGCTATAAAGGCATGTCGGGTGATGCCAATTACACGGTGAATGAAGAAAATGGCACTTACCGCGCCACGTTGTCAATCATTCCCAATAATTTGTTAGTAAAAATGGCAGTGGGCAGCCTAAGTGACAACGTCAGCGGTAGCTTTGCCGACGGGCGCTTCTACCCCAGCTACTACCAACGCGAGAAAAATGGTCAAACCGATCTCAGCGTTACCTTCGGCAATCAGCAAGTCACCGTGAGCGAAGACGGCGAAAAGAAGCAGTTTAGCATTTCGCCATTCGGTCAAGACCCTTTGTCGCAAATGGCACAGGTACAATACGACATGCAACACGGCCAGCTACAGAGCGAATATCACCTAGTCACCAACAGCAGCCAGCGCACCTACAGCGTGAGCCGGCAGGGCAACCGCGTCATTTTGACGGAAAAACCCTCAAAATACCGGCAGTTAATTTTAGAATTCGATAACAATGCCTCTACTTTGCTCAAAATGCAAAAACACAAGGGCGGAAAACTCAAATTTTTTATGGAAAAAATCTGATTTAGCAAATCTCATTAGACGGAATCAATGAAAGTTTTATTAGTAACTAGTGAAGAGTACTCGAAAACTTATAACGAGTTTTACGTAGGCTTGCACAAGCGCCTCGGTTCGATGGATACGCGTCGCCTAAAGGCCGAACAGCGCAACTTGCGTAGCTACTTTGCTCATCATATCGACTTAAAAAAATACGACAGGATTTTTATCCACCTCGCTTTTTCAGCCATTAAAACACAAATGCGCTTTCTAAAGCAGCTGGATAATGTCGTGTTTTACGACACCTCGGCCTATAACGGTGACTCAATCAATGCCGGCGGTGTCGATGCCCACCTTAAGCTCTACCAAAAAATCCCGTGGGCGCGCATTATCGTCAGTAACTACCATGCCATGACGGTGTTTCAACGCGAAGGCTTAGATGCTTGGTGCGTTCCCAAGGGGTTTAATAGTCAATACTATAGGGACAAAAAGCTCAAGCGCAATGTCCCCATTATGCTGATAAAAAATGAAGACGAGAAAGCCAGCGAAGCCTTCTTGGCCTTGGAGGAGCGCCTTGGCCGGCGCTACCCTAACCTGCAAACGGAAGACAATTTCGTGAAATCCGGCGCTAGCCAATTGAACCGCACCGGCGTGGTTATCTGTGCCGACCTCCACCGTGAGGAGTACAGTCGAAAAATTTTTCGGGCCATGGCCTGCGGTTGCTTGGTCGTGTCATTTAATCAGGGTGATGAAGAAAATTTTTACTTATCGCTCAAAGACATGGAAAACATCGTCTTATTTGATGACGTAGAAGTTTTATTTGAAAAATTGGCAACGCTAACAAAACACCCAACACTGATGAAATCCATTATCCAAAACGGCCGCGATTTGGCACTAGAAAACCACAACGATTTGCGCTTGGGTGCAAAGGCCGCTGACTATGTCGCCGCCGGTATGCGCGACCGCAAGGATTACCGCATCGGCTTATCCGCTTTTGGTTGGCGGTTTTGATGCGCCGATGCCTCCAATAACTAATAACGCCGCTTGACTGTCACTAGCACCATGCCTGTTCGTCATTTTCTCGCCAGCTTTTATCAACACCTTGTCCCGTGGGCGTGGCGCGCTTATCATCGGCCGCTATTAATGGGCGTGTTGCTGTCGCTGTTCACGAGCATCTACTTGATTGCCGATGTAGTGGTCATTAACCGTTCAGCCCTCCCCTTGCTGTGGCAATTACAGCGCGATAATTTGTCCGGCGTCTCAACTTTTGGCTATTTAATTAAACAACTGAGCATTGGATTAGGCTGCGACCTCATCACGGCCGGTCGTTTACTGATGGTGACTTGTCACGCCCTTATCACGGCGTTGCTCTTGCTGATGGCCAAGCGTTTGTTCTTCTCCAAGATGTCGCGCTGGGCATTAATTTTCCTGCTATTGTTTAATCCAAGTTACGACGATTTCCGCACTTACCTCATTGTTGAGCCGCTGTTTTGGTGCTGTTGGCTGCTGGCAATTTACAGTTTGCTGGTCTTTTATCGCAGCCACACCGTACTGGCCATCGGCCTGTGGTTTGTCATTTTCTTAGTGGCAACACAATTGACGCTGGTGGCGTGGCTATGGCTGTTACTGTTTCCCTTTGGCGCACTGTTTTGGAAGCCGTGGCGACGCAAAAGCGTTGCCTACGCCCTGCTAGGCTATGCGATTATCGTTGCCGGCCTAGTGCTATTCCCCTTTGGCGAGGGAGATACGCTGGCGCAGTCGTTTGTTCGCATTCTCATCGAAAACCCCAACAGCCTAGCCGATGTGCTGGGACTGAACCAAAGCAACTGGATTAAAGAAGAGAATTCTTTTATGGCCGGTGTCTTTGTCTTTTCTGGCGCGACCAGTTTGGTACTCATTCGCACCTTGATTGCCTTTGGTGTCGCTTGCACCGGCTTGGCCGCCTATGCGTGGTGGCGACGCCAATATCGGATAGTCGATACTGAACACTTGCGCATACTGACTTATATCGTCATTTTTGATTTATTTATTTCGGTTATTTTGTTTGTCTTGGACAAAGACAGCGGCTCGCTCGCGCCATTTTCGGTGTCGTTGTTGTTGTTTTTGCCGGCGGCTTTGGGGCTGTCGTATTTGTTTAAACACATGCTAGCCGGCCATTATTCGCGCCTGAGCGTCTTGGTCATTGTTTGGTGCTTAGTCGCTTATGTCGCGAGCTCGATGATTATTTTTGGCCCACGTCGCGGCTATTTGTACGACGCCGGCCGCTTCGCTCAACAGCAATTGCGCGACATGCCGCTGTACTCCAACGACCGCTTATTCTTGTACTACGCGGGTGACGAGACCGGCATCAGTACCGACTGGGAAACACTGCAAGTCGCCGCTCAAGAGCACCGTTTCTATTTCGCCGTCGCCAAACACCGGCGCCGCCCCGTCGCCAGTGGGTTAGAAAAGTACCAACCCATAGCGAGGTTTCACAACCCGCGTGGCGACAGCCTATTAATCTATCAATTTAATGCTGCCAAACCGGCACACCACTAACACGAGGTTAACCACCATGAGCCAACGCATCGCCAGTTGGAATGCCAACTCGATTACCGTCCGCCTAGAGCACGCCATTGACATTATGAATCATTACGACATCGATGTCTTGGGTGTACAAGAAACCAAAACGGCCGACGGCAATTTCCCACTAGAAGCCTTGTGCAACGCCGGCTTTCACGTCTTGTTTAACGGCCAAAAGAGCTACAACGGCACGGCATTTATCAGTCGTCAGCCGCTAACTCACGCCGAACACCAATTGCCCAGCATGCGCACCGATTACCAACGCCGTTTTTTGCAAGCACAATACAACGATTGGACGATTATTAACTGCTACGTGCCCAACGGCAAAGCCGTTGGCGACGAAAAATACGTTTACAAATTAGCGTGGTTAGACGCTTTGATTGAGCACTTGCAAAGTTTAGTGGCAGCTGGTCGGCCGGTCATTCTCATGGGAGATTTTAATATTGCCCCACAAGATATTGACGTTTACGACGCCGAGGCATGGCGCGATAGCATTTTGTGCTCCGAGGCCGAGCGTGCGCGCCTGCAAGCCATACTCGATTTGGGTTTTACCGACACGTTTAGACTATTTAACCACGAAGCCGAGCAATACAGTTGGTGGGACTACCGCGAGGGCGGCTTCCAACGCAATAAAGGCCACCGCATCGACCTCATCTTAAGCAGCGAGCAACTAACGCCGCACTGCAGCGCCTCCGTGATAGAAAAAAAACCGCGAGCATGGGAGCGCCCTTCCGACCACGCACCAGTGATTGCAATTTTTTCATAATTTTTTATAGCACCCTCACTTAAAATTATATTGATTTTTAACAAAATAATTTAAAAGTGCAAAAAAAGTGATAATTTTTTTGTTTTGTTGCTTGACCTAAACAAAAAAACTGGCATAATAGGCCGCCTAGACGCGCTGGTAGCTCAGCTGGATAGAGTACCTGGCTACGAACCAGGCGGTCGGGGGTTCGACTCCCTCCCAGCGCGCCATTACATATATCTCCTCCTGATTGTAAGAGCTCAATAATTCACTTATTGAGCTCTCTTTTTGTTTGTGCCTTTTGCACAATTGACCAAAGGCACACAAACAAAAAACCAAAGCGCGCCCCCTGTTTTTTAATTCCTCTCCATTACTCATTCGTATCGCCCAAAGCATAAATTTGGCGTTTAGCAAGGCGGTATTGACAGTCACTATCAGTCTGTTACCATAAAAGGCGCTTGGATAACCACGGTTCTACCGTGGCTCTGGGCTGGTTCAATCAGATGACTGCCATCACCTTATGAGCACACATTACGTCGTGGGTTAGGCCGATTCAGCAGTGTCAATTTCCGTCGGGTGCGTTTTGCACCATTGAAATCGTCATACACCATCGCGCTAGTAGCGCACCCTGCACCATGCACCATGCACCATGCAGCTTATTATGATGCATTAGCTGATTCTATCACCTTCATCTCAACGTATTTAATAGAGGATTACCTGTGCCAAAATACAACGAGCTCCCGAAGCCGCTCGTCGAAAGGTTTCGAAAAAAACTGTACAAGACCGACCACAAAGCCGGTCAAGACAATATCAAAAAATTTGGACTAGATATTCACAATCCGGTCTTTTTTATCACCGCCATGCTCAGTATTGGCTTTGTGCTGTTCACCTTACTCATGCCCGAACGCGCCAATGGACTACTAAACGGCGCTAAGAACTGGGCAGTCAACACCTTCGATTGGTTCTTTATCGGTGCTGGCAATATTTTTGTCATTTTTTGTTTAGTCTTGGTGCTTTCGCCCTATGGCAATATTCGCATCGGCGGTCTAAACGCCAAACCAGAATTCAAACGCCTGTCGTGGTTTTCCATGCTCTTTGCCGCCGGCATGGGGATTGGCTTGATGTTTTGGAGTGTCGCCGAACCGTTAGCCTACGCTAGTGGCTGGTACGGCACGCCACTCAATGTCGCCGCCAAATCACCCGAAGCCTTCAATATCGCCATGGGCGCGACCATGTACCATTGGGGACTACACCCTTGGGCCATTTACGCTATCGTCGGTTTGTCATTGGCACTCTTTGCCTACAATTTCCGCTTTCCATTGACCATACGCTCAGTTTTTTATCCTATTTTTAAAGAAAAAACTTGGGGGCTTCCCGGTCATATCATTGACGTACTGGCGGTCTTGGCCACGATTTTTGGCTTGGCGACCTCGCTGGGACTCGGTGCTCAACAAGCGGCTGCTGGCTTAAAATACCTATTCGGTATAGAGATGGGCACGAATGTCGTTGAAATGATTATCATCGCCGTGGTCACTGGCGTTGCCACGATTTCCGTCGTTCGCGGCCTCGAAGGTGGCGTTAAAGTATTAAGCAATATCAACATGCTAACTGCTTTAGTGCTGTTGCTATTCGTCCTGTGTGTCAGCGACCCGCTGGCGCTATTCGGTGACTTAGTGCAAACGGGCAAGGACTATATGGCTTACATTTTGCCTTTGTCTAATCCTGTTGGCCGCACCGATGAAACTTTTTATCACGGCTGGACGGTGTTCTACTGGGCGTGGTGGATTAGTTGGTCACCTTTTGTCGGCATGTTTATCGCCCGCATTTCCAAAGGCCGCACGGTACGAGAATTTATCATTTCAGTGATGGTTATTCCGACTTTGGTCACCATGATTTGGATGACCGTATTTGGTCAAACCGGCTTAAAACAGTATGCCAACGGCGTTGGCGAATTGGCCGAGGGCGTCTCTGACAAAGCGCTAACGCTCTTCCAAATGCTGGCGCAATTGCCGTTTAGCACCATCACTTCGCTGATTGCCATTGTCTTGGTGTTGGTGTTTTTCATCACCTCGTCAGACTCCGGCTCATTGGTTATCGACACCATTACCGCTGGCGGCAAATTGGAAGCCCCCGTGCCACAACGCATTTTCTGGGCGATTGCCGAGGGCTTTATTGCTTTAGCATTGCTCTATGGTGGTGGTAAACAGGCGCTTGAATCCCTGCAAGCCGGCGCGGTGAGTACGGGATTGCCGTTTACCTTTGTATTAATTATGATGTGCGTCAGTCTATTGCTCGGCTTGCGACGAATTTACAAAGCCCGTGAGCAACTGCTTGATGAGTTAGAAAAATACTGATAGCACAGGCTATTAGCCTACCCACCCTACCCCGTCGTTGCGTCTTGCAGTGACGGGGTATTTTTGTGTATTGCTAGCCAGCGCAACCCAACCCCAAACAAAAAGGCACAATTTTTCCCATCACTTTCCTATAAGTTTGCTAAAATAACGCTTTTGATTTACAGATAGATTTTAACACTATGATATTTTCCAATTCAGACGTCAACGCTTTTATGCCTATTCCTATGGTGGTCGAACAAACCGGCCGTAGCGAACGCGGTTACGACATTTATTCACGCTTATTAAAAGAGCGCATCGTATTTTTGGTCGGCCCAGTCACCGACGAAAGTGCCAACCTCGTCGTCGCGCAGATGCTGTTTTTAGAAGCCGACAATCCCAAAAAAGACATTTCCTTCTACATTAACTCACCGGGTGGTTCAGTAACCGCCGGCATGTCCATTTACGACACCATGCAATTTATCAAGCCCGACGTTTCGACGATGGTCATCGGCCAAGCGGCCTCTATGGGCGCGTTTTTGCTAAACGCCGGTACGGCCGGCAAGCGTTTGGCTTTGCCTAACTCGCGCGTGATGATTCACCAACCCTTGGGCGGCTTCCGCGGTCAAGCGAGCGACATCGACATTCACGCCAAAGAGATTTTAAAAATCCGCGACAATATGAATAAACTCATGGCCAAGCACTCCGGCCAGCCGATTAAAACCATTGCCAGAGACACCGACCGCGACAACTACATGTCGGCCAAGGAAGCCTTGGATTACGGTTTAATTGACCACATTGTCGAGCGCCGCGAGGACTAATTGATGAACAAAAAAGACGATCAGAAAAATGTTTTATGTGCCTTTTGTGGCCGGCGTAAAGCCGATGCCGATGGCATGATTACTGGCGATGTGCCAGGCGTGGCGATTTGCAATTACTGTTTGCAAGACGGTGCGGCTTTGCTCGCCAGTGGCGCGGAAAAAGACAAGGACTTTGCCGAGGAGTTCACCCTAGTGCCGCCCAGTCAAATTAAAGCCCACTTGGACGATTACGTTATCGGCCAAGATGCGGTGAAAAAAGTCTTGGCCGTAGCGGTTTACAATCACTACAAGCGCTTAAAATTTGGCGGTCAATCCGAAGTGGAAATCGGCAAATCCAACATCTTATTGGTTGGGCCGACCGGCTCAGGTAAGACCTTGTTAGCCGAAACCTTGGCACGTTCGCTCAAAGTGCCGTTCGCCGTTGCCGACGCCACGACCTTGACCGAGGCCGGCTATGTCGGCGACGATGTCGAAAATATCTTGTTGCGATTACTACAAAATGCCGACTTTGATGTCGAAAAGGCGCAGCGCGGCATTATCTATATCGATGAAATTGATAAAATTGCCAGAAAATCCGAAAACATGTCGATTACTCGCGACGTTTCCGGTGAAGGCGTACAGCAGGCGCTGTTGAAAATTATCGAAGGCACTGTCGCCACCGTACCACCCAACGGTGGGCGTAAAAATCCTAGCCAAGGCGACCTTATTCCCATTGATACCAGCAACATTTTGTTTATCTGTGGCGGTGCTTTTGCCGGTATTGAACGCATTATTCAGCAACGCGTTGAAAAGGGCGGCATCGGCTTTACTGCCACGGTGCACGAGCGCAACGAATCGGCTATCGACAACAACGAGTTGCTCAAACAGATTGATACGCAAGATTTAGTGCGCTTTGGTCTCATTCCGGAATTGGTCGGCCGTTTGCCGATGCGCGGTGTGCTCGACCCATTGGACGAAGACACCTTGGTAACTATCTTAAAGCAGCCCAAAAACGCCTTGACCAAACAGTTTGCTTATTTGTTTGAATTGGACGGCTGTAAAATTACTTTCACCGATGAAGCCTTGAAAGCCGTTGCCGCCCAAGCGGTCAAAGAGAATACTGGCGCTCGCGGTTTGCGCTCAATCATCGAGCAACTGTTACTAGACACCATGTACGAGTTGCCCGACAAGCCGAGAAAAACCCTACGCATCACTGAAAAATGGGTGAAAAACCATTTGGACGCGGCAGCGTAAGCCGTTGTCGTTGATATTGCGCGCGCTGAGTAGTACGATTTTTGAATGGGACGAACAGAAGGCAATCAATAATCGTAAAAAACATCATGTTGATTTTGAATTGGCGACCTATGTGTTTTACGACCCTTTTGTCCTTATTGAGCAAGACCGTTTTGAAAATGGTGAATACCGTTGGCAGGCTATTGGTAAGGCCAAGGGTGAAAGCATTCTGTTAGTTGCCCATACAAGCAGGTTCGATAATGACGTGGAAGTTATTCGCATCATTTCAGCACGCAAAACGACAAAAAAAGAAAGGTTAAAATATGACAATTGTCAGATATAGTTGGGATAATCCCCCAGAAGTGACGCAAGCACAACTAGACGAAGTGGCTAGTATCAAGGAAGAAGATATTGATTTTAGCGATATTCCAGAATTAACCGACGATTTTGGAAAAAATGCCGTGCGAGGATTTGAAAACCGACATCTTCTCATGCGTGACTTAGCGCATAAACCCTCATCCATTGATGTGGAAGTGGTTGAATGGCTCGACAAACAAAGCCAAGAAACTCAGCGTTATTTCAATTATGTACTAAAAGAAATGATGAAACGACAGCAAAAAGTATGTGGCGAGTAGGTCGCAGGATTATTCGTTAAATTCAAAAAATTACTATTTTTCAGATACCTTGAGGCGCATTCAATGCGCCTCAACTATTTTAATAAGATTGAAACTTCGGCGAATTACGGCTAAAATAGCTTGTTGCTAACAAAATTTCAAAACTTTTTAAAACCTTAATCCAAACAAACAAGCATAAAACTATGAGCGATTATAAACACACCTTAAATCTCCCCAAAACCGATTTCCCCATGCGCGGCAACTTGCCCAAGCGCGAGCCAGCGCGACTCAAGCAATGGCAAGAACAAAAAATCTACGAAAAACAGCGCGAAATCAGCAAAGGCCGCGAAAAATATGTCCTCCACGACGGCCCTCCGTATGCTAACGGGGCGCTACACATGGGGCACGCACTGAATAAAGTGTTGAAAGATATCATTATTAAGTCACAACAACTGATGGGAAAAGACGCGCCTTACATTCCGGGTTGGGATTGTCACGGCTTGCCGATTGAGCTCAAAGTTGAGGCCAAAGTCGGCAAGGCCGGCGCTAAAGTCACACCGGCCGAGTTTAGAAAAGCCTGCCGCGAATACGCCGACAGCCAAGTTGATTTGCAGCGCCAAGATTTCATTCGCTTGGGCGTTTTTGGTCGTTGGGACGCGCCGTACAAAACCATGAATTTCGACACCGAGGCACGCATTATTCGCACGCTCGCCAAGATTGTCGAAAAAGGTCACGTGGTACGCGGCTCGAAGCCAGTGAACTGGTGTACCGATTGTGGTTCGGCACTAGCCGAAGCCGAGGTCGAATACCACGACAAAACCTCCGACTCCATTTACGTTGCTTATCCGGCCCAAAATGCCGGTGAATTTGCGGCGCTATTCGGCGTTGATAATTTAGACAGTGTCGAAGTCGTCATGTGGACGACCACACCGTGGACGTTGCCAAGTTCTTACGCTATGACGCTACACGCCGAGTTGGATTACGGTTTGTACCTTACCGAAGCCGGCCGTCATATCGTGCTCGCCAAGGAATTAGCGCACACGGTCTCTGACGCTTGCGAGTTGGGCAAACTCACCTTGTTGGGCGAAGTCAAAGGTGAAGTGTTAGACAAACAGGTTTTGCGCCACCCCTATTTAGACCGCGATGTCTTGGTGCTCAACGGCGAACACGTGACGCTAGAAGCCGGTACGGGTTGTGTGCACACCGCGCCGGCTCACGGTTTAGACGACTATAATCTCGCGGTTTTACAGTACGGCATTGAGTTTGAAAGCTTTGTCGGCAACGACGGCGTTTTCTTGCCGAATACCGAGCACTTTGCCGGCCAATTTGTCTTCAAAGCCAATGGAAATATTGTCGAATTATTGCGTGAAAAAGGCCGCTTAGTTGGCAGTTCAAAAGTGGCACACAGCTATCCGCACTGTTGGCGTCACAAATCGCCAACCATTTTCCGCGCTACCTCGCAATGGTTTGTCAGCATGGACAAAAACGGCTTGCGAAAAGACGCGTTAAAAGGCATTGAACAAGTCGATTTTCACCCCGATTGGGGGCAAGCACGCTTGTACGACATGATTGAAAACCGCCCTGATTGGTGTATTTCTCGTCAGCGTTACTGGGGCGTTCCGTTGTGTTTCTTTACGCACAAAGAGACTGGCGAATTGCACCCCAATACCGTTGAAATCATGGAAAAAGTCGCGCAACAAGTCGAAAAAGACGGCATCGAAGCGTGGTTTAATTTCAGCGCCGAAGACCTTATCGGTGACGATGCCAACGACTACGAAAAAACCAGTGACGTGCTTGACGTATGGTTCGATTCAGGCGCCACGCACGAGACCGTCATTCGCGCCGAAGAGGGTTTGCAATTCCCTGCCGATTTGTACCTCGAAGGCTCTGACCAACACCGCGGTTGGTTCCACTCGTCACTGTTGACTTCGTCGGCGATTAACGGTGTTCCGCCTTACAAAGGCTTATTAACGCACGGCTTTGTGGTTGATGAAAAAGGCTTAAAAATGTCCAAGTCTTTGGGCAATATTGTCGAGCCGCAAAAAGTCATCAAAAACATG
>PDWI01001819.1_pt1 | contig 33231 bp, 32 predicted proteins | sample 1430891 | NCBI WGS metagenome assembly PDWI01 (sample SAMN01162508, study PRJNA174530) | Oral metagenome, whole genome shotgun sequencing project. | biome: Marine environment; feature: Marine mammal; material: Swab sample of the gingival sulcus; isolation source: swab sample of gingival sulcus... | reverse complement strand
CATAAACTCTTGGAAGTCGATAGTGTTATCAGCGTGCTCTCCACCATTGATAATGTTCATCATTGGAACTGGAAGTGTATGCGCGTTGAATCCACCTAAATATTGATATAAGCTAAGTCCAGTAGCTTGAGCTGCTGCTTTAGCTGTTGCCATAGAAACACCAAGTATAGCGTTAGCACCAAGTTTAGCTTTGTTCTTAGTACCATCAAGCTCAATCATTCTCTCGTCAATTTCTCTTTGGTCAAGTACGTTTAACCCGATTAATTCTTCAGCGATGATTTCATTTACATTGTTTACTGCAGTTTCTACAGATTTACCCATGTAAGTTTCTCCACCGTCTCTAAGTTCTACGGCTTCCCACTCACCAGTACTTGCTCCTGATGGAACTGCTGCTCTACCAACATATTGATCTTCAACTGTAACTTCTACCTCAACAGTAGGGTTACCTCTTGAATCTAGTACCTGTCTAGCGTATACGTCTGTTATTTCATAAAATAATTTCATAAATTCTCCTTCCGAATATATATTATTTATTATATTTTTTTCTTCTCAATTATACTAAACTAAACTTAAATTGTCTACTAATAAACAAAGTTTTAAAGTAAAAATTTATTAATAATTGGCTTTTATTTGCCACAATAATAATTTTTGTGTATAATTGTTTTGATATTTTGGAGGATAATCATGGGAATTTCTATACTTTTACTATTAATCGGCTTTGTTTTAATAATTTTTGGTTCTGACTTGTTCATTGATAAGACAGTCTGGATTGCAAAAATTTTCAAAATACCAAACATAATAATCGGAGCAACACTTGTAAGCTTTGGAACAACTTTACCCGAAGTAATGGTTTCAACCGCTTCTGCGCTAAGACAAAACACACAAATTGCATTTGGCAATGCTATTGGTTCAATAGCAGTTAATACTGGATTTATACTTGCTCTTACAATAATTTTATCAAGACCAAATCTAAAAGATAAAAAAAGTATAGTAAAAACAGGCTCATTCTCAATATTTCTAATACTATTATTGATATTTTTCTCTTACTACTTTGGAGAACTAGGACGAATAGCAGGAATTACCCTAATCGCTCTTTTAATTTTATATATTTATTTCAATGTAAAAGATGCGAAAGCTAGTGCAAAAGAATTAATAGAGGATGAACAACTAGATCGAGGTCCCAAAATATTTGCAAAAAACATTTCTATGCTACTTATAGGACTTGCCTTTACTATAGTTGGAGCCAACTTATTAGTAGTTCACGGTGAAAAAATCGCAAGATTCTTAGGAGTTAGCGATATAGTAATAGGTCTAACCCTTACCGCATTCGGAACTTCACTTCCTGAACTTGTAACTTCAATTACAGCTATATTTAAAGGAGTCCACGATATATCAATCGGAAACGTACTAGGTGCAAATGTTCTCAACATACTTTTAGTGCTAGGTGTTTCATCAAATATATATCCAATACCAACACCTATGGAATATTTTACCCTACACATACCTTATGTATTAATACTAACAATCTTAGTCGTAATGTTCTCTCTACTTAATAAGGCAAATTTAAAAAGATGGAATGGACTTGCAATACTAGCTTCATATGCTGGATACTTATTCTTACTTTTTAGATAATTAAATCTAAGCTCCCCAATAGGTGAGGAGCTTTTTTTACGCCATTTTTTAATAAGCTTGTACGAAAAACGTTACAAACCAACAGAAAAAGTATTTATTAGCTTAAGAATCAAAAATTGAAACCCCATTGACAAAAGTCTTTTTTTGTAATACAATGTAATACGTAGATGAAAGGAGTTTATTATGACTATATCTTTGAGATTAAATGAGGAAGATACTATACTTTTCAAAAAATATGCACAAATGCATGGAATTACTATGTCTGAATTAGTAAGGCGCTCTGTTATTGAGCGTATCGAGGACGAATATGATTTAAAGGCTTACGAAAAAGCAATTGCAAAATATAAGGATAACCCTATAACTTATACTCTTGATGAAGTTGAGGAAGAGTTGGGTTTAAGATGAATTTTAAAATTGTTTTTACTGAAAAGGCATTAAAGCAAATTAAAAAGCTAGATAAACATACCGCTTCTTTAATTATTGGTTGGTTAAGAAAAAATATAGAGGGGTGTTCAGACCCACGACAATACGATAAAGGACTTACTTCTAATAGACGAGGTCAATGGCGATACAGGATAGGCGACTATCGAATAATTACAGAGATACAGGACGATAAAATTATTGTTTTGATTCTTGAGATAGGACACAGAAAAAATATTTATTAAATTAATAAGGTATTAAATAATAATTAAACTTTTGTTTTTTATTTGATTTATCCTTTATATCTTACTATACTAAAATTATAAAAGAAAAGGAGATAAATATGGGAAATAATAATAATTCATATTTTGATGGTGGATTACTTCAATTAGTCCTTTGGAAAACTTTTGGATACCTAATAACCATACTAACACTAGGCATATGCTACCCATGGGCAGTTACAATGGTATATGGTTGGGAAATAAGACATACAGTTATAAACGGACATAGATGCGACTTTGATGGAACAGCAGGACAACTATTTGCAAACTGGATTAAATGGATGATACTTTCTATAATAACACTTGGAATCTACTCATTCTGGGTAGGAATAAAAGTTAAGCAGTGGAAGGTAAAGCATACATATTTTATTAATTAATATTTATAGCATATGAGTGCTTATGCCAAACTTATTCGCTCGAACCACAAATATTATGACATACTCAATTCTACTCTTCTCGCTCATTGGAGTTTGGCATTCATATGTGTCCTTATTGACTAAAGAAACTTAAAATAACATACTACCATATCAAAATAATTCTTTTATTTTATTATGTTCTTTACATTTCTTTAGTCAATAATTACTCGCACTCATACGCTATATCCCAAGTGGAAGGTAAAGCATACATATTTTATTAATTAATATTTATAGCATACGTACTTTGTAAATTAATAAATAAAAAGTAAAGGCTTGTAGATTTTTTGCTACAGGCCTTTTAGTTTGTTTATATTAAATATAAATTTTTGCTTATTTATTAAGATGTCGAAATCCGATATGTCTCACACATAAATATATCCAATCCTATAATCGCCATTGTAAACAATGGGCATATCGGATTTCGAAAATAAAGTCTTAATATTAATATATTTTTTATGCTATATAAGAATCTCAACATCGCTTATTGGGTAAGCTTTGCAAGAATGGACATATCCAAATTTCTCGTCCGCTCTTCTCTGCAACGTTCCTTGCATTAGATAAACTTCGCCAGATACTAACTGAACCCTACATAGTGAACATTCACCGCTTCTGCAACAAACATCTACCCTTATTCCATTTCGTTCTAAGGCAACAAGTAGCGATTCTCCTGCCTTAGCCTTTACAGTTCTCTCTTCGCCTACTTGCTTTACTTTCAAGTTAAACTCCATATCAGGACTTAAATCCTTTGGCCATCCAGCCATCTTATGAACATCACGACTCTGACTAAACATCTCTCTTCTTATCATAGATGGCTTAACACCAAGTTCTTTAAGCGATTTTTCAACCGATAAATTCATAACTTGTGGTCCACAAAGATAGTAAGTAGAACCTTTAATATCTTCTACAAGCTCAGATAAAAGCTCTTTTGTTACAAAACCTTTGTAGCCTGTCCATCCATCATCTGGCTCAGAATAAACAAGGTCATAAGTAAAATTACTATGTTTCTTAGCTAATGCTTCTAGTTCGTCTTTAAATATTATTGTTTCAGTATTTCTAACACCATAAATAAGGTGTATTTCTCTATCTTGCCCAGATTCTAGAACTTCTTTTGTCATCGAAACAAAAGGTGTTATTCCTGAACCACCTGCAACAAATACTGATTTTTTCTTATGGAAAACAGGATGATAATGGAAGGTTCCCGCAGGTCCATTTGCTTCTAAAATATCACCGACTTTTATTTCATCGATTACATAGTCAGAAACAAAACCATCATCTATTCTGGCAACTGTAATCTCATAATATCCTCTGTGATTAGATGGCGAAGAAAGTGAATAAGGTCTTGAAGTTCTAACACCATCTATAACCGTAAAAATATTTATATACTGTCCAGACTCAAATGCAGGTAACTTGCCATCCACACTCGCAAGCTTTAAAGTCCTAGAATAAGGCGTATTCATATAAGTCTCAATAACTCTTAATTTTAAATCTTTATGAAGGCTTTCAATAGTTCTACTTGTTTCCTCTGGAGTAAAACGGTAATCTCTACCATTCTTTCTAAGAACATCTACTTCATTTAATATCTGACTTCCTTTTTCAAAAGTCTTGATAATAGTAGTTTTCATATCTGCCATCTTACTTGCCCTCCTTTTCCAATATTTTATTAGCGACCTTGTAGCCATAAATATAATTAGGTCCAAATCCACAGACATTTACCCAACCATTGGAAGAAGTCAAATTCTCAATAAAATCTTCTGTTGGGAAAAATAGAACTGATGACTGAACATCTTGCTCAAATCCATAAATAGCACCTTCAGGATGGTTTAGATAACGCATATGTGTAAGCGGAGTTGCGACTTCCATTTCTTCAATGTGATCTCTAAAACCAGGGAAACGCTTTTCTAATCTATCTACTATAACATTTGCCATTTCGTACTTAGTTTTATAATACTCGTCTGCCGGAACATTCATCCAAGGACGACCATATTTAAGCGTACCTGCTGTTATTACTGAAGTTCCCTCTGGCGAAACAGATGGGTCATCAACTGTATAACAAGTAGTTACAAGAGGGTCTTTATCCGGAAGAAGATTATAAGAATTCATAAATGCCTCATTACAATCAGTTTCTTCATATATTAAGTTAAAAGAATCTGTAAAACCTATTTCTTCCGGAGTACAATCAAGACCAATAAAGCAAGTCATAGCAGAAATACCAACTGTATATGGAGCTAAATATTTGCTTACTCCATCTGGTCTATCTTCTTCTTTTACTAATTTAAAATAAGTATCTATTGGCGAAATTCCAGAAATAACATAATCACAAAGATATTTATTTCCTCTTTCATCAATTACACCGTATGCCTTATTATTTTCAACTAAAATTTCACTAACACCATTACTAAAAATAACTTCTCCACCATTTTTCTTAATAACTTCTACTAATGCCTGAGAAATCATCTGAGAACCACCCTTAACGTAGTATGGCAAGTCATCAATATAAAGAGCAGTGCACCTAGCTAAGATACTAAAAGGAAATCTCTTTGGCGGCATACCCATAAAACACCAATAAATATTTACCGCAAGTTTTAAATCATTTGAAACAAAAAGTTCATCCAAAACTTCATCTGTTGTTTTTAACATATACTTTGCTATTGTTGGAAATTTCTTAGGAAAAATCAAAGAAGCCATAAACTTTTTGATTTCTGATGGTTCTACATCTGAATTTTTTTGCATGGCTAAAAACTGATTAGTTTCTTCACTAAACTTAAAAACTATATCATAGTACTTTAAAATAGCCTCTTTCTCTTCTGGGAACATCTCGATAAGTTTTTCCTCGCAACCTTTTCTACTAGTAGGCAGAGAACAAGAAAAACCACTTTCAGTAACAACTTTGTAGAGCGACTCTATCTCTATCCACTCTATTTCATCAATTATTCCATACTCCGTAAAAATATCTCTAAGTTCCCCAGGCTTTTCTTTAGTACCAAGTTGACTAAGTTGATGGAGAGCAACTTCAAACTCGAATCTTCCCCTCCTAAAACTTGTACCACAGCCACCAGGAATATTATGTTTTTCAAACACCAAGACCTTCTTACCCTTAGTCGCAAGCCTTGTAGCACAAGATAAACCTCCATTGCCAGCACCTATAATGATTGCATCAAAATTTCTTTCCATGCCTTACCCCTTTCGCACTAAGATTATTTAAAAAAATAATAGCATATCGCAAGTAAAATATCAACATTTTTACTAATTTTTTAGAAGAAATGTTGATATTTTTATATAATTTAACTATTTATTGACTCTGATTATAAATATAAAAATGGTAGACACAATAATTATGCCTACCATAAATTTAAATATAAACTTTTTAACTAAATATATATTCTACCCCATATCCTTAGAACATTCCTGCATCGATCTCTATATCATTTACATATTCAGAAATATTTTCAGCATGGTCAGCAACTCTTTCTAAGTTACTGATAACATCAAGGAAAATAATTCCTGCTTCCGGCTTACACAGACCTTCTTGCAAACGTTTGATATGCTCTTTACGCATAGTTTTCTCAATCTTGTCAACCTTATTTTCTCTTTTTATAACCTTATTAGCAGATTTCTTGTCCTCTTTCGCAAGTGCTTTTAAAGATTGAACAATCGACTTTCTAACCTTTCCAGACATTCCTGCAACTTGCTTAAGTGCCTTATCTGATGAAACCACGCCATCCTTTATAGCTTGATTAGCAAGACCTGCAACATTCTCTGCATGGTCTCCTATTCTCTCAATATCATTTATAACGTTAAACATGTTGTCAATGTATGACTTTTGTTCTGTTGATAGTGATGTAGGTGCTGACAACTTGATAAGATAGTCATTTATACCATGCTCCATCTCATTTATAACCTTTTCTATCTCATAAACTTTCTGAACAGACTTCGCATCTTTAGTCAAATAAGCATCCATTGAATAATCATAAGATTCCAGTGCCATAGCTCCCATTCTATCAATCTCAGTTTTAACCATTTCAATCGCTACTGATGGTGTTTCAATCATACGTTCGTCAAGTCTTAAAACAGATTCTTCATTTTCTTCACCTGGTATCAATCTATTAACCAAAGCTACTAAACCTTTAGCAAACGGGAATAGCATTAAAGTATTTAGAACATTGAAAATTGTGTGTGTATTCGCAATTTGGCGCTTTGCATTTGCACCAAGCATATTCATAAGTTTAAGTGCTGGTCCTCTAAATATAATATATAAGATTATAAATATTACCGAGCCAATTACATTGAATAACAAGTGCATAAGCGCTGCTTTTTTTGCAGTTTTACTTGCTCCTATACTAGATAAAATAGCTGTAACTGTAGTACCTATATTTGCACCAAGAACAATAGGAAAGGCTGCGGCTATTCCAATAGCACCACTACCTGCCATAGCTACTACAATTGCAGTAACTGCAGATGAACTTTGAATAACCGCTGTTATAGCAGCTCCCAAAATCAATCCAAGTAAGGTATTTACAACCCCTGGCTCAGAAAGGCTTTGAATTATACCTGCAACAGCTGGTGATTGTCTAAGAGGTGACATCGCATCTCCCATTATATCCATACCCATAAACAGAATACCAAAACCTAGTATTATATAAAAACGATTTTGCTTAGATTTTTTACTTATTAACATTAACCCCAAACCACCAATAATTATAGCATAAGGTGCTAACGCACTAAGTTTTAAAGAAACCATCTGTCCAGTTATTGTAGTACCAATGTTAGCACCCATAATAATACCGATAGCTTGATACAAACTCATTATACCTGCGTTAACAAAACCTATTACCATTACAGTAGTAGCTGAAGAACTTTGTACTAAGGCTGTTACAACCGCACCAACTAAAATCCCCCTGATTGGATTAGAAGTAAACATACCAATTATCTTCTTCATTTTGTGCCCTGCCACACTCTCTAAGTTTTCTGACATCATCTTCATACCAAATAAAAATAGTGCCAGACCCGACAGAACTTGAACAATACTTTTTAACTCCATTATTTTCTCCTGAGTATCATTTTGCTTATTAAATTAACGTTCCATTAGTCTAAAAACTCATACTTTAAATTTGAAAATTGACAAAATTTTTTTAACTCAAAATACAAATTTCAAATTAAACCATTTTAATTATAACATATATAAAAAACAATAATAAGCTAATTATAAAATTATATAAAAAAACAGAATATTATACTAATAATATATAATATTCTGCTTATTTTTATTACATTATAATAAATAAAATTTATTTAGAACCTTTAATCATCTTTCTTCCAAATACAGAAAGCGCAATTATTGTTCCAATATAAGGAAAGGCAAGCGTTATCTGTGAAGGTATTACATTTTGCAAAGAAATACCTAAAGCTTGACAAAATCCAAAGAACAAGCTAGAAAGCATAACCCAAAGCGGATGACTTTGTCCCATACTTGCAGCTGCCATCGCAATAAATCCACGTCCTGCACTCATATTCTCTGTAAAAAGTATTACCTGACCCATACTGAGAACCGCACCACCAAGCCCACAAAGTGCCCCCGACATAAGCACTGTTATCATCTGAATTTTTAAAGCCTTTATACCCAAACTCTCAGCAGCTACCTTGTTCTCACCTACCGAAAGAACATGAAACCCGCTAATAGTTTTGTATAGATAAACAAATATTAAAACCGCTATTATATAAGCCATATAATCAATAATAGTAAGGTCTTCAAAGCACCTTGAAACAAAAGGTATACTTGAAATAATTGGTAATTTTACCTGTGGTAACTTAACAAGCTGCGGACTAGAAAAACTACCTTTAACTCCTAAAAATACAAAGAGTAAAATACTTGTAAGTCCGCTAACTAACAAGTTAAGCGAGGTACCAATTACCATATCTGCCGCCTTGTACTTAACCTGTAATACCGATACAAAGCCAGCTACAAACATACCCGCTAAAACAGCTGCCAAAACAGCTATATAAACACTACCTGTATAAAAGTTGACAACTATTGCTACAAAGGCACCCATAAGAAGCTGTCCCTCAAGAGCTATGTTAAAAACACCGACCCTACTACAAATAGCTGAGCCAAGAGCAGCAAGTAGCACTGGCGTAGTAGAACGTATAGTTGAATTAATAATTACCGCAAATAATTTCCATGTCATGCTACCTCACCTCCTGACTTTTTCTTATCTTTCTTCTTTTTAATAAAATTCCAAGCAAACTTAACTGAAACGAAAAGAGTTATACTACTTTGAATTACCGTTGCCATCTGAACTGGTATATTGGCAGTTCTCTGAATAGCCTGCCCACCAACTTGCAATCCTGCCAGAAAAATAGATGATATAAATATACCAACAGGGTGAAGATTAGCTATAAGGGCAGCCATAAGACCCGTCCACGCATAACTTGCACTCGTAAACATACCATCAATATATCTATACTTAAATCCATATATTTCAGATATTCCAGCAAGCGCAGCAATAGCACCGCTTAGAGCCAAAGTTTTTATCATTACTCTGTTTTCTTTTATACCACCATACTTAGCAAAATTAGGGTTTAATCCAGTCATCTTCGACTCGTATCCAAAAACCATCTTCTTTTCCATATATAAAAACGCTGCTACAACTAATATCGCTAATATGATACCAAAATTCATAGTCGTACCTTTTTTTAATATTATAAAATGCATACTTTCAGGTATTACCTTTGTCTGCAAGGAAAGTCCACCTGCAACTGGATCTTTAAATGGAAAACTAACCAAATATGAAACTATATAATTTGCAACATAGTTAAGCATAAGGGTTGCAATTACTATGGAAGTCTTAAACTTTACATTCAAAACACTAACTATAGTCGCATAGAGTCCACCAACTATCATCCCTGAAGCAATGGCAATTAGCATTCCGAAAAATCCACCAATAGGCAAGTAAAGAGCGGTAATTGTAGCGGCAAATGAACCAGCTATCATCTGACCCTCAACTCCAATATTAATATAACCAGCTCTCCAAGCTGCTGCAGTTGCAATACCACATATAATTACTGGTGTAGCTCTAGTTAAGGTCTGCATTAAATAATACGGCTCGAAGAAAGACTTTTGAAACATCTTTGAATATACCCAAAAAGGATTTTTTCCTGAAAACCACATAAATACCGCACCAATAAGCAAACCAAAGATTGTTGCAGCTAAGGGTTGGCTCATAATTTCCCAAAATGAAACAAGCAATTTCTTTTTATCTTTCATTATTTACCTCCCATCATCAAATAGCCAATACTCTCTTTATTCCACTCATCTCTTTTAAATTCTCCCTTAATTTCGCCATCATATATTACATATACTCTATCTGAAATCTTAAGAATTTCACTAAGCTCAGATGAAATCAAAAGAACTCCTGCATTATTATTTCTCTTATCAAGTATTCTATCGTGTATATATTCCATCGCCCCAATATCAACACCTCTAGTAGGTTCAGCTGCTATTAAAAAGTCACTTCCATGTTCTATTTCTCTAGCAACGATTAATTTTTGCAAATTTCCACCTGATAAAGAAGATGCCTTGTCCTTAATATCTCCATATTTAACTGCATACTTCTCCAAAATACTCTCTGCAAACACTTTATTATTTTTATTATTTAAAATTCCCTTCTTAGAAAAGCCTTCTTTATCATAATATCCCATTATAGAAGTTTCCAAAAGTGTGGCCCCCTTAGCACAACCCAAAACAAATCTATCCTCTGGTATATGCGCACAGCCCTTCTCTCTAATTTGTTTTACCGTTGCCTTAGTAATATCTTCACCATTTAAAATAATCTTCCCCGAACTGGCATGACTAAGACCTGTAATACATCTTATTAGTTCTGTCTGCCCATTTCCGGATACTCCTGCTATACCAACAATCTCTCCCTCACAAACATCTATGTCTATACCTTTTAAGATTTCTACCCCATCCGAATTATAGACAAGATTTTTAACCTCTAAAACCTTTTCTCCGACCTTTTTTTCTTCTATAGATGTAGCAGGTAAATTTCTACCAACCATAGCATATGCAAGTTCCTCAACACTTGTTTTAGAAATTAACTTTTCGCCAACAAACTTACCTTTTCTAAGTATAACCGCCCTATCAGCGACTTCCATAACCTCATTTAACTTATGTGTAATTATAATTATACTCTTACCTAAATCACGTAAATTTTTAAGCGTCTTTAATAATTCTTCAACTTCTTGAGGAACTAAAACAGCAGTAGGCTCATCAAATATTATTATATTAGCATTTTGGTATAAAACCTTTAATATCTCTATCCTCTGCTTCATACCAACCGAACACTCATAAACTTTTAAATCAGGATTAATCTCCAAACCATATTTTTTTGATAATTCGAGCACTATTTCTCTTGCCTTTGCCCTATCAAAAAAAATACCTCTCTCAGGCTCTTTTGAATATACAATGTTTTCAGCAACACTGTAATTTTCAAAAAGCATAAAATGCTGCTGCACCATACCCACACCATCTTTTATGGCTACCTGAGGAGATTTCATTTCGATTTTTTTATCTTTTATAAAAATCTCTCCTTCTTCTGGATGAACAAGTCCATAAAGCGCCTTCATTATAGTGGTTTTACCTGCACCATTTTCCCCTATTACAGCTAAAATTTCACCCTCACTCATAGATAACGAAATATTATCATTAGCAATAACTTTTCCAAATCTTTTGCTAATGTTATTCATCTTTAGTAACATATCATTCTCCGTAAAAAAACAAAAAGGAAGCATGCACTTCCTTTTTGCGAATTATTTTATTTCATGTAATCTTCTTCTTTAGGAACTACTGATAAATCTATTTCTTTAGATTTAATTTTTTCAACGTCTGATTTTAATTCTTTAATCATTTCATCAGTAAGAACTGAACTTCTAGGAGTCTTTGAATCTTGAGTTACATAAACCGCACCGATTGCACCCTCTGCAACACCATAAGTCTCATTTTCAGTATTCCAATCTGGGCTAAAGTAATCATCTAATAATTTTTCCATTGTAGCACCAGTATTTTTAAGCTGACAAGTAAGTACCCACTCATTGTCAGGGCTTGTTAAGTCAACATCTTGACCTGAAGTGTAGAATCCTTTTTCTTTAGCTGCTTCAAACACACCCTTATCACCACCAGCTGATGCTGCATTTATAAATTGGCAACCTTGCTCATATTGTTGAAGTGCAAGTTCTTTTGCCTTAGCTGGGTCATTGAAACTTCCAACAAAATTGAATACAAACTCTGCATCTGGCTTAGTCGCTTTGATACCTTCCATGTATCCCCATCTCCATTTAAAGCTTCCAGGTCCTTGGAAAACGTGAACTCCACCATAAAGTTTTTGTTCTTTATCAGTAACCATAGCTGCGATACGTCCTATAAGATAAGCACCTTCTGACTCTCTAAATGTAATACATTTTACATTTTCAGCTTCGACTTGGGTATCAACTATAGCATAATCAGCTTTATCAGGAAACTCTGTTGCCATCTTCTGAATACCATCAGTCGCTTGCCAACCTCCACCTATCATAAAATCAACACCTTCTTCAAGCACAGCACGCATATTGTCTTCAAAAGCTCCTGCATCACCACACTCAACTACAATAGGCTCAAATCCATGTTTCTCGGCACTCTTTTTGAATCCATCAATCATATCAAGTATGAATACCTGAGTTCCTGCAACATCACAAATAAGTGCAACTTTTTTCTTTTCGTCAGTCTGCTTTTGCTCGGTCTTTTTTCTTCACCTTGTTTTTCAGTACCAATTTCTATACCACCAGTACATGATGCTAGTGAAAGTACCACTACAAAAGTAAGTACAAGTGCCATAATTTTCTTAATTCCTTTAAACATCTTCAACCTTTTCCTTTCTACTTGTCGGAAACTCCATCCATATATAAAATATTTTATATTTCAGGGAATAACCTACATTTTTTTAATTACCGCTTTAATATATTTAGTAAGTTCTAACTTAGAACTTTTACCAACTTCATCAACCTCTGAACCATCAATAGGTCCAGCAACTATACCCGCAGCCATATTTGTTATGAGAGAAACCCCAAGCACTTTTATTCCTACAGAAGCAGCAGTTATAGTTTCTGGTACTGTACTCATTCCAACTGCATCTCCTCCAAGAATAGACATAGCACGAATCTCGGCAGGTGTTTCAAATTGAGGTCCGCTCGCAAAAAAGTAAACACCCTTTCTAACATTTAAAGCTGTACTATTAGCACAGCCCTCAGCAAGTGCAATCAATCCCTTATCATAAGCGTTTGACATATCAAAAAATCTACTGCCAAACTCCTCGAGATTAGTTCCTCTAGTAGGCGAAATACCCATAAAATTAATGTGATCTGAAATAATCATCACATCACCCGGATAATAATCTTTATTTATTGCTCCTGCTGCATTCGTAAGGATTAATTTTTCGATTCCTAGAACTTTAAGAACACGGACATATATCGCTAACTGTTCAAAACTATATCCTTCATAATAATGAAAACGTCCAGATAAACAAAGTACGTCTTTCCCATCTAACTTACCAATGATAAGTTTTCCAGCATGGTCGCTATTAGTGCTTTCCAAAAAATTTGGAATATCTTTATAATCAATAACAATCGGATTTTTAATATCATCTGCCAAGCCACCAAGAGCCGTACCTAAAACTATGGCAATTTGAGGCTTGTAATCTATCTTTGAATTTATAAAATCTGCTGCTTTTACATAATCTGCGTACTTCATTTTTTCTCCTTATTTAAAATATGACTTTAAATCATATGGTGAAAAAAGCCCTTTGTTTGTAACTACACCATTTAACAACTTAGGTGGAACCACATCAAAGGCTGGATAAAATCCCTTTACACCTTCCTTAGTAAGCCTCATTCCCATAGCTTCCATAGACATATCAGGATTTCTATATTCAATTTCTACTGAATCCATATTTGGATGAGAAGCATTCGGATTTCCTGTTGCAAAGTAAGGGACTCCCAAATATGACGCCGCTATTGCTATCTGAAATGTCCCAACTTTATTTATAACATGTCCATCTACCGTTATAACATCTGCCGCAGAAGTAAATACATCTACACCTTTTTCTTGCATTGTAAATGCTGGCATATTATCGGTAATAACAGTAACGTCAAATCCCATATCATGGGCAACACTAGCCGTTAACCTTGCACCTTGAAAATAAGGTCTTGTTTCAGCACAAATAACCTTAATTTCGTTACCTCTACGTCTACATTCATTTAAAAGTGTTCCAATAACTGTTTCACCAAAGCACTGAGTCATAATTATTCCCGACTTAGGAATTTGGTCAGCTAAAGTAGAGGCAACGCCCTCATAGGAACGATACTTGTCATCCATGTATTTAATTGCATTTAATCTGATTTCTTCGACTAGATTTAATCCATTTTTGCCCTCTGCTAAGGCTTTTTTAGCCACCTCAAAAGCTCCAGTAGTAATCTCTACCATCTTCGCTGATGTAGTTGGTCTAGCATGAGAAAGGTCATAAGCTGCTTGCTCAAGAAAGGCAAGAACTTCAGCTTCACTCTTATCTCTAACCTCATAGGCTGCAAGAGCCATCCCCATTGCTGCTGCTGTAAAAGGTCCACCACTTTGAGTTACCATATCTCGAATCGCAACAACAACTTCTTTATATGTCTTGCAATTGACAAACTCTGTTTTAATAGGATATATTCTTCTATCAAGAATTCGCACATTACCATCTTCGTACCAAGCAACATTCTCATACCTTAAAACAAAGCCCATGCCTTTATCAGCTCTCGTCATAATATCTCCTTATTAAGACACAAATATTTTACTTTGTAATTATAACATAATATATTTTTCTTGCATACAAATTTATTAATATTTTTGTAATAATTTTTATAAAAAAATCAAGTCCCACAATAAGTAACATATTCATCATTTCCCATTGGAACTGACATATAATCTAAGTCTTTAAAAGTATAGTCATAAGGTCTACTTAATATATCAAATAGCTTGTCGAACATTATATATTGACCATTAACAGCATCTTGCAAGGCTTCTTCTAACTTGTGATTTCTTGGAATTACAATAGGATTATTTTTCTCCATAAGACTTATAGCATCCTTAGCAGAAATTCCCTTTTCTTCTAAACTTTTCTTCCACTGCTCTACCCAGTTTTTAAAATCCTTATCTTCCTCAAAGTCCTTAGGCATTAAAACAGAAGCGTCAAAATCTAAAGGTGAAAGTAAATGTCTTAAATAAATAAATGTATTATTGTAATCATAAGCACCTACATACATTATTCCTAAAAGCCTTTCTATTAAGGCTATATCGCTAAATTCTGGCATAAGAAAACCTAGCTTTTTCGCCATCATTTCTATCCACTCTTTTTCAAAGAGACGAACAAAACTGCTAATCTCGTTAGAAAAGTCATCTGCCAACTTTTTTCTATCTCCATCAAACAAGGGTAAAAAGGCTTCTGCAAGTCTTGCTAAATTCCAAGAAGCAATACTAATTTGTTGTCCAAATCTATATCTACCATTTACATCAATCGAACTAAAAACAGTGTCAGGACTATACTTATCCATAAAAGCACAAGGTCCGTAGTCAATAGTTTCTCCGACAATAGACATATTGTCAGTATTCATTACCCCGTGAACAAAACCAACTCTCATCCACTCACTAATAAGTTTAGCCTGCCTCCTACATATTTCCCTAAACATCTCTAAAAATGGATTTTCTTTATCAGCACATTCCGGAAAAAGTCTATAGAGCGTGTAAGAAGCTAATTCCTTTATTATCTTTTTATCTTCTTTAATTGCTGCAAATTGAAAGGTACCGACTCTTATATGACTTGATGCAACACGAGTAAGAATGGCTCCATCGAGTTTTTTCTCCCTATAAACAGACTCTCCCGTTGTGCAAACGGCAAGGGTTCTAGTGCTTTTTATCCCCAACTTATACATTGCCTCACTGATAAGGTATTCTCTAAGAACCGGAGAAAGTGCCGCCTTGCCATCACCATTTCTCGAATACCTAGTACACCCAGAACCCTTGAGCTGAATATCATACCTGCTACCATCAGGCGAAACTTGTTCACCCAGAAGTATAGCCCTACCATCTCCGAGCATAGTAAAATGTCCAAACTGATGACCTGCGTAAGCCATAGCCAAAGGTTTACTACCTTCCTGAATAAAATTTCCTGTAAATATATTCGCAAGAATCTCTTCTTTTTCAAAAGCGATTTCCTCTATTCCTAAAGTCTTAGCTAAGTCTTTATTAAAATAAAGCAGTTTCGGCTCACTTACCTTGGATGGGTTTACATAAGTATAAAGTATATCTGGCATCTTGTCATAAGTCGTATTAAAATTAAAATATTTTTTCATCTCTCACCTAAATTTTCTTAATTATATATTACATTCTAAGTTTTTAAAGAAAACAAAGCAAGTTTTTTTCAAGTTATTGCAACTTATTCACCACTTTTACAGTCTAATTAGAAAACAATCCACATTAATGGAGAAAATATTATGAAAAAATTTTTTATTTTACTTACCGTAACCATCATATTTTCAGCTTGTAATACAAGTAGTATTAAAAATAATGATACGAACATGAATAAGTCAATTTCAAGTACGACAGAAAAAGTTATGACTACAAGTAAGGAAACCAGTTCTGTAAAAAACGAAGAAGGACTAATGCCAAAATACCCTCTTATAAGAACCGTAATGCTTGACAACACCCTTTATTATGATATGAATGAAATGCACCTAAAAGTTACTTGTGGCACCCCAGATGGTGAGTTTATATATGAAGTTTCAGAAAATGAATTTCCTAAAAGAAATGAAGAATGTAATTTTTCTGGTCCTGTAAAATACCAAGTATATCACAACGGAGGACGCCCTGTGTATTATAGAGAAAAGTGGATGCGTTTTTGTAAAAAAACTCCCCTACAGACTATGCTAGAAAATAGCGATAAAATCAAGTCTATAAAATTCAGAAGTCAAGAAGAAAGATTTAATCCTAAAGATGAAATAGTTTATGACGAAGATGAAATCAAAAACTTTGTCGCAAAGATGAAGAACTTAAAAAATATCCCAATTAGGATGGATGAAGAAAAAAATGGCTGGACTAAGCTTTTTACAGTAGAAATAAATGATGACGAAAAATACTTAATAAGCATTATGGACGATGTAATGAAAGTTAATAAGGTTTATTACCAAATAGGACATATTGATTTTGATAAGTAGACCCGAACGAAATCCGATATTCCCATCAGCTTATATATTTATTTTCAGCATAATTTTACTTCTGGACTGTTAATATCGAATTTCGATATATAGATTTCTACAATTACCTTTCACACTCTAAAAACTACCGCTTAGATTAAAATGGTAGTTTTTTTATTTACTTTGATTTATTATATTGCTAAAGGAGGCAAGATGAAGATTGATATTATAATTGATGAAAACGTAGAGGAGACTACCGTAATTATAAAAAGCAATGCAGCAGATGATGAACTTAAGTCAATTCTTGATTCGTTAAAGAAGGAAGAAAAAAGTGTAATATCAGGTTTTGATTCAAACGGTAAAATATCGGTTTTAGATGAATCAAAAATAATTAGAATTTATAGCCAAAATTCAAAAATAATAATAGTTTCTCAAAATGGAAATTACACAAGTAAGTTAAGATTATACGAAGTAGAAAGCAGACTTGATAATAAAAAATTTGTAAAAATCTCAAAATCCGAAATAATTAATCTAAAAGCCGTAAAAAACTTTGATTTAAGCTTCAGTGGAACTATTTGCGTCGAGCTTAAAAATGGCGACATTAGCTATGTCTCAAGAAGAAATGTAAGCAAAATAAAGAAAATTTTAGGAATTTAGGAGGAAATAAGTATGATTAAAAAATTTATCAAAAAAAGCATTATGGCTATACCAATAAACATAAGTATTAACTACTTAATTGTGTTGTTTATATCACTTAGTATTGGAAATGGAAAGTTCTATCCCGTTTCACCAAATACAATTGCAGTTGTCGGAAGCGAAATGAAAGCTGTATTAATACAACTGCTTATAATTTTTATCTTAGCGATAACTTATGGCGGAGGCTCAATAATTTGGGAAATAGAAGAATGGAGCCTCTTAAAGCAAACAATAAGCTTTTACTTACTAAATGCTATTCCAACTATGGGAATAATGTACTTTTCAGATATGCAAGCCTTTAGCACAGGCTTATTAATTAGCACCTTTATAATTTATACACTTATTTTTGTAATTATATGGTTTGCTAATTATATATCATATAGAAATAAAATTAATAAGATAAATAAAAACTTATCTTAATTTTTAACACTAACAAAAAAACACAAAAATAGCACAAACGATTAAAGACATTCAAAAAATCATTTCTTTATCGCTTGTGCTTTATTTATATATTAATCACTTAGTTAAGCTTCTGCAATCTTTTCACCAAGCTCTTTTAGCTCATCTTCAACCTGATCTGGTCCTTCTTCACCAACGACGTAACCTATAACAACTGCTCCTTGTTCTTTCATTCTAGAAATCCAAGTGTCCATGTATTCGCCACCGCCCCAGCCGTATGAACCAAACATAGCGACCTTTCTATCAGTTAATTTTCCCTCTAAGTCTTCCATCAAAGGTTCAATATACTCATCATCAAGTTCCTCTGTACCACAAGCCGGACAGCCAATAACCATAACATCCGCTGCTAACATCTTCTCCAAGTCAAGTCCACTTGCTTCAACCATTTCAAGCTCTCCACCAGCTTCTTTTATTGCTTCTGCTAATATCTCAGCCATCTTCTCAGTATTACCTGTATTACTCAAGTATACCATTGAAATTTTACTCATTTTCATACTTCCTTTCCAAATAATGTATAAAACATATTTAATCTACAATAAAATTATACCACATTGTTTTGAAAATTAATACTATTTAATAATAATTTTCATTTATCTCATGCTTAAACAAAACAAAAAGGCTTAACTCTACCATTTTTTACTAATAAACTTTATCCAAGTAAAAAGGAGAAGCATTCTAATATGCTATTACATAGCATTTAACCTTCTCCTTAACTTGAATATCCATCTAATTCAACTTCTCTACGTATAACTACATTCAATTCTTCCAAAAGATTAATCTTTCTAATAATAGAACTAGAGGTCATATCTATTATCCTAATAATTGGTCTGCTAGGAATACTTGGATTTAATTTTTCTACTAAACCAATTTCTCCATTACTAAGTTCAACTCCTACACCTACTGGATACGGTGCTATCGTCGAAATAAAAACCTTAATAATATCAGGATCTAAGCGAGTATAAGCCTTTGTGATAATCATATCTATAACCTCTTGGTTACTCAATTCACTATATTCATGTCTACAATTATCATACTCATCAGCCACAGATACTATTCTCACAAACTCATGTATATCTTTTCCTGCTTTATTAAAAGGAAATCCTGAACCATCATAATTCTCATGATGTGATAAAGCTATGTTGGCGGAAAGAACAGAACCATCTGTTAAATCCTTTATAATAGCATAACCAAACTTAACATGGCTTCTAAAAACAGCAAATTCGTCAGAAGAAAAACCCTCTTCATAATTATGATATTTAACATCTATAAAACCTTTGCCAACATCATGTAATAAAGCCCCAAGGGCTAAATGCCGTAATTTCTTCATATTATATCCCATTTTTTTACCTAATAAGGCTGAGATTATGGCAACGTTTACGCTATGACTATATAGCTTATCGTCCTTATCTTTTATAGTCTGCAAATTTATCAAAACTTCCTTACTGCTTATTATCTCCATAAGGATAGCTTTCACACTTTCGAAAACCTTTCTATCAATATGAGCAAAACCCTTACTAAGAGACTCTATAGTATCAGACATAAACTCCCTAGTCTCTGCAACTAATTCATCTCTAACAACAACATTCAAATCTATATTTTCAGATATTTCATCCTCAATATAAACATGTTTTATATTTAATCTAATAATATGTTTTATATGAGAAGCTTCTAGCTTTGTACCGGATTTCAACAAAACTACACCAGCACCTGTATATACAGGTCTAGCAAGAATCATTCCATCTCTAATATGTTCCATCACTATCCTTCTCATAAAGTCACTACCTTTTTATCTTATTTGGTATATACATCCGAATTGAATTTAAAGTTTTTTCGTTGGGTTCAAAAATCAGCTTAACCCTCTCTTTATCTTTTCTAAAAATCGCAATGTATATGTTTTCATTTATCTCTCCACTACTATAATCGAAAACTTTAGTAAAATTATTTAGTTCTTTGTTCTGATTTTCTAAATTTTTTTTGACCATTACTTCAAAATCACGAACATCTACTGTAAGAATACGTTTTCTGGAACTTCTATTCATTATCTTATCAATATCCAATTCACCGCTAGTAAACGAATATTCATACTCAACATTCTCTCTTACATAAAAATGATAAACTCCAAACCAAATTAAGGCTATTAGAATAAACGAAAATGCAAATAAAAATTCTATTGCTAAAAAGGTACTAATCACACCTGCAAAAATTATTAATATCTTTTTCAAACTAGACCTTTTATTTTTCTTTCTCTTAACAAGTTGTTCTACAAATATATCACTCATTTTTCTCTCCCTTTACAAGCTTTTTATAGTAAAGTTCCAAAGACCTAAACAGTTCTTCGTCCCTCCTTGAAATTTCCCTAACCTTAACTTCTGCTCCAATATCATCATAAAAAAAGTCATCACTTTCTTTATTAAGTTCAATTTTCAAACTATCACTTGAATCAAAATAAAGAGCAATTACTCCTCCTACATCCAAAGCAAAAGATACAAGTATCATCTGTATTTCATCCTTTACTTGCGTAGGTAACCCAGCAAATAAATCACTCAAATAATATTTTTCACTGTATCCATTAGCAGCTGCTAAGTATACTTTTTGTTCATTTTCCATAATAACCTTCCAAACTAACCTCTCCACTTCTTATATCAAACATTTTCCCATCAACATCCACTCTAAGGCTACCATCATAACAAACAGCAAGAGCAGTTCCTTTAATAATTTTATTACCATAACTAGCCTCTACAGGCTTTCCTATATTTATTATATTCTGATTTAAAAATTCTTGATACTGCGACAAGTCTCCAACTTTAACAAAATCATTATATACTTTTTCAAAACATAAAACAATTTTATGTGCTATATCCAAAATATCAATATTGTATTTTTCCATCAAAAGAGAGGTAGCTTTATACTCAAGCTCCTCCCCAAAACCTCTATTATTAACGTTTACTCCGATTCCTATTATAGCATAAAAAACATTTTTTCTACTATATAATTCACAAAGTATTCCTGAAACTTTTTTCTTTGAAATCAACAAATCATTTGGCCACTTTATAAAAACATCTTCAACACCAAGCATTCTTAAAGCCTTGAAAGTAGATATTCCCGCAAGCAAAGAAAGCATTGAAGCTAAGTTTGGTTTAGTAATTTCTTTTACAATACTAAGGTAAAGTCCAGCATCCTTTTCAGACTGCCAGACCCTTTCAAGCCTACCTTTTCCCCTAGTTTGTTCCCTAGAAACAAGTATAAATTCACTAAGACTATCTTCTTTTATGATATCCTTTGCTATCTCATTTGTGGAACTAAGGCTATCAAAGTAGTAAACCTTATTAAAATTACCATTTTCATTTAATAAATTTTCAAGCTCTTTTTCTCTATCATTAAGTCTAATCATTTATCTTCCTGTAGGATATTTTTTAAATATATCTATTATACTCTTATATAAAGCTTTCCCAGCCTTATTAATATAAGACTTATCAGCAAGCTTCTTAGCCTCATCATCATTTGTCACAAATCCAACCTCTACAAGCACGGCTGGCATAAAGGTTTTATTCAAAACATATAGATCTGGTCTCTTCTTAAGTCCTCTATTATAAGATTCCAAATACTTAATCATATTACTCTGAAATATTTTAGCCGCATTTTTAGAAGTAAGACCTTTATCATTCTCGGTTGGATAGTAAAGAGTCTCTGTTCCATGGTGCTTCTCATAATATGCGTTATTGTGAACGCTAAGGAATAAATCAGCTTCCACTTCATTAGCTACATCACATCTATCTTGCAAAGATGGATAAATATCCTCTAGCCTTGTATAATAAACATGAATGCTCTTATCCTCATCCAAATACTTCTTAAGTGCCTTAACAATATCAAGGTTTAAGTCTTTTTCTAACAAACCATTGCCATGTGCTCCAGGGTCCTTACCACCATGACCAGCATCTACTACAACTATTTTATCATACAAATCCTTTGGTTTATACGCTTTTATCTTTACAGTACCCTTATCTTTCTTAATCCTGTATTCATATATCTCACTTGATTTTATAGTTATAATCGTATTATCCCCATCACTATCAACTGAAACTTCCTCAATAATACCATCATTTACCTTTAAAGAACCATTACCAAACTTATCCTTATAATTTCCCGACAAAGTAATTATAAACTCTTTATTTAAATAATCATTTTGGTACTTAATATCATCAACATTAATATCCCTACCATCCTCACTAATCTTTACAGTAGGCTTGTCCTTATTCTCATATCCAATATTCTCATAATTTGGCTCTAAAAATGCAAGTCTAGTAACTCCACCTTCTTGCTTAACAATCTTATAGTCCGGATGTCCATCCGTTTCAACAACAACTCTAGTTATTTCATCAGTAAACTGGGAAGTTCTAATCTTCTTAACGTACTGACCCTCTGCCACACTCTCTCTAAAATCAAGCAAACTAATTGTATCTGGCATATCAATAACTATTCTATCAGGCTCTGAAAGTCTAAATATCTTCAACTCTGGAGCGTATGTTCCCTGAATGTCTAGATAATCACTATATTCACTTTGTGCAAGCTTAATATTAGAAATATAATTTATACTACTTTTAACTATAATTCTCTTCCTGTCCTCACTAATGGAAGTAAAGAGTTCATAGTTATTATCAACAAGATCAAATACAACCCTAGTAACCTTAGGGTCTTCTTTAAACTGACTAGACCTAACTCTCTTTACAACTGAATTGTCTGAAAAACTCGTAGTTGGTGGCAACATATTTGTCGCATTTGGTATGTCAATTATATATTTTCCATCCCAATGTGAAATTTTGGCACCAGAAATTTCAGAACTAGAAATTACTTCAAAAACATTAGTTTCTACATCGTATTGTAACTCAGTAATATTTGTTTCTTCATGCTTTTCTTCTTTTATTGGTATTGTTTTTAAATTCTGTTCAGGTATCTCATACTTAGTATTAAATATAACGGGATTATTATACAAAGGCGTTGGCAATTTCTTATTAGCACTCTTAGCACTTATAGAACCAAGCTTCTTACCAGTTGATTTTTCTTTATCTTCAACTTTTTCTTTCTTCTTATCATCACCCTTTATTGTTAAAGTATCTTTTTCAATGTCTTTATGACTTCCCTCTTCTTCTAGAGCTCCCATAGCTTCTCTTTTTTTATAAGATTCACTCTTTAAACTAGCAGTAAAAGTCGCTTGATCCCAATCCACTTCATATCCTAAATACTCTGAAACAAACCTAATAGGGATCATTGTCTTTGCAGGTCTAGGATTTTTCTCATCTGTTATATCACTAATTAGCATAGGAGGAACATCAAAGTTTTTTTCTTTACCATTTACAAAGAATTTTTTACTATTTATTTTAAGCACTATCAAATTATCCTTATGCGCAATATAGACCTCTCGCTTTTCACCATTCCAATCTACACTTGCACCAAAGGCATCACTTTCAAAGACTTCTCTTACAGGAACCAAAGTTCTTTCATTAATAATAACCGCTGGCATATCTCCAGTTTTTACAGTTAAACCATCAATAACAACGGAAACTATGTGGTCCTTTTTATACTTATATACATCATTTCCAAACTTTAATATCATCCTCTCTTCGCCAGCTTCAACAGAGGCAACGAAGCTCACATTTAATATTAACATCAAGCTCAAAACAAGCATAAATAATCTTTTCAAAACTTTTCTCCTCACAAATTCTCTCTACTTGCATTATAACAAATTTTGATAATAATTTGTCCAATGTAATACATTTGAAATAAAAAAAAATATATTAATCACCTAGCGCCTTATCTATATCTAAATTCTTACATAAAACAGGCTTTATATACTTAGCTACATAACCTATAAAAATCCCAGTAATCATCCCCGCAAGAAGCAATTTTGGTGCCAATACTATAGATATACTAAGTCTATTCGTTATAATTGCTAACACAATTAATTGACCAATATTATGAAAAATTCCACCGACAGCACTTATCCCAACTAAGGAAAACTTACCCTTAAAGCTATATAAAAGTAACATTGCACTCAAACTAAACAAGGCCCCAAAAAGGCTATACCAAAATGATACAACAGAACCAATAAAGAGTGCTGCCATCACAACCCTCACAAAAACCATAAGATATATTTTTTTCTTAGCTATCAATCCTAAGGAAATTAAACTTATGATATTTGCCAAGCCAAGTTTTATTCCGGGAAAGGCAAAAAACAGCCTTATGGGAATGAAATTTTCAACATAGGATAAGACTAGACTCATAGCAATAAAAAGAGAAATAACAGTAAGTTCTTTAATACTATTACTTTGCAATCGCATCTATCTCATCCTCCTCTTTACCTATAATTTCAACATAAAAATGGTGGGGCAGGCAAACTATCATCTCCCCATTTTTAGAAATACTAGAACTATCCACACAAATTTTATTCTTACAATCAGAATGAATAACCCTTAACTCACCTTTATTTATAGAAATGGTATTTTCACCATATTCACTAGAATAAGTTTTTTCTACATCCTCATAAAGCGATAGCTTATCTACCATCTTATCATCAAGATATACGGTAACTTTAGAAGCCTCTGCATAACCTATAGTAAACTTTGATAACAAAAATATTACACCTATTACTATTGCCACTATTATAATTAGTAACAAATCATTTCTCTTCACTTTTTATAAAATCTCCAACTAATTTATACGCTCTTAATCTATCATTGTCATTTAAAACCTCATGTCTAGCGTTTTTGAATTCCTCACAAACAACAGCTTTTCCCAAATCACTATATATATCCGCAAGTTTTTTTGCTCCTACCCCATAGTCACCAACAGGGTCTTCAAGCCCGTAAATAAACATAATCTTTGAATCTGTAATATTCTGCATTTTCTCTTTTTTATTAACATCTTCAAACATTCTAGCAAACTCATAATAAAACTTAGCATTATAATTATATCCACATAGTTCATCTTCCATGTATTTATCGACATTATCCTCATTAACACTTAACCAATCGAATTTACACCTCTTATTCTCAACTCTTGAATTGAAGTCTTTAAATCCCATATCACCTAGAACATCAGCACGTTTTTTATTAGAAAAACTACTCTGCAACTTACTAATAAATTTTAGAAGTCCAAGTCCCTTAACCTCATTGGATGGACTGCCAACTAAAACAAGCCCTCTGATATCCGGAGAATAATTTTGAACATATGCCCTAGCTATAATACTTCCCATACTATGACCTAAAATAAATATTGGCAAATCAGGATAATCTTTTTCTAATTTTTTAAATGCAAAATCAACATCTTTTAAAATGGCTTCATATGTATCATCCTCACTAAAAATACCGTATTCATCATGGGCAATACTTTTTCCATGTTGCCTGTGGTCGACTACTAAAACATTAAAATTATTTGCCTGTATATAATCTGCAAATTCTGTATATCTAGCACCGTACTCAGCCATTCCATGTAAGACCAATAAAACACCTTCTGCCTTATCCGCTTCCCATATTCTATGACATATAACAGCCTTGTTTACCTTATATTTTTTCTCTACGTAATTAGTCATGCCTATATTCCCTTTTTACAAGTCAGCAAAATTTTATAATTATTTACTAAATAGTAGTATACCACAATTATTTTTATAATGTCAGCAAAAAAGGGATAAGTGCATACTGTTTTTGCATCTATCCCTTTAATTAAAGTTAATTATTTTACTTTTTCTACCTCAGCTGGTTCGTATCCATTGAGATCTACGCTTAACTTTTTCATAACAACATCCTCTAACGGTTTATCAGCTGGAGAAGTCTTTACACTAGCTATCTCATCAACGACTTTCATACTTTCTTCATCAGCTAAAATACCAAAACTTGCATATGAACCATTTAGGAAACTCGCATCTTTATGAACGATAAAGAATTGGCTACCTGCTGTATGTGGAGCTTGTCTTTTAGCCATTGAAATAACACCTGGCAAGTGAGGAAGTAAAAAGCCATCTTCCATAACAAACTCATCTTTTATACTATAACCCGGTGTACCAGTTCCTGTTCCATTTGGACAACCCCCTTGTATCATAAATCCATTGATAACCCTGTGGAAAATAAGCCCATCATAATACCCCTTATTTATCAAATCAATGAAGTTATTAACAGTATTTGGCGCAACTTCAGGAAGAAGAACAATCTTCATCTGCCTACCATCAGCCATATCTATCGTAACTACTGGATGCATATTCAAATCTACTTCTAACTCTTTTTTACTACCACCCTTAATCAAATTAACTACCATCTTATTACCTACTTTCTCGCTCTTAGTCTCCTCCGACTTACACGCCGAAAAGGCAAGTAAGATCGTAATAAGAAAAATAAAAGCTATAAACATTTTTTTCATAATTATATTCCTCTTTCGAAACAATTTGTACTAAAATATATTATCACAAAATCAAAATAAAAATAAGGGGAAAATTAAAAAAGATAAAAGTGACTAACGAAAAGCGACTACCGTTCTGATTTAACTTGTAGCTTAACGCAAGGCTAACAAATTTGCCTATGGTGAACCTGCAGAACGGGAGTCTGAGTATTAAAAGAGCCTAAGCACTTTCGCTTAAGCTCAATTTTAAAATTTTATTTATTTTTGATAGTAAAAAATCGTTTTCTTGAATTCGATAGGCGCCATTTAGAACAATTTTAATTTACCTTACCTCTACGCCTTGATAATAATGTTTTAATATATCAATATAATTATATCCTTGCTCAGCCATACACCTAGAACCCGATTGACTCATTCCTACTCCATGACCCCATCCTGTTCCAACAAGGGTAAATACTCCACTCTTTCCATCTATTATACTTTTATTATAAATATTATCTTTCGCCATCATAATTAGTTGTTTTTTATTTTCATTTACTTTGTTTATACCACTTGAACTTACAGCATAAGTATTATCAACACTTCTAGTTTCCACCTTATTTCCCGCAGAAACCAAATTCAATTCTTTCTTATATTTCTCTCCTGAATTAAGCAAGTCAAATTTTCTACTATTCATACCTAAAGTGTATCTTATATTTTCTTTTTTAAGAATTACGCTAGATTTAGAACCATTAATTTTAAGCTCCATAACTCGCCCACTTGAGCTTCTGCTCTTAATCTCCATAGATATAATTTCACCTATATGAAGATTTATATTTGCAAGCCTATCCTTAACTTCTTTCCTTGTATAAGTTACTACCCAAGGGGTTCTCTCTGGATTAGTCTCTGCAAGGTCTGGAACCGCTTTCAAATAAGGTATTTCAACTGACCACACATTCTCTGAACTTTCAGTCATTCCCCCACTTGTAGAGAAGAAAAATGCTGGTATTACCCTGTCATTATAATAAACCATAACACCCGCAGTTTCATCTATTGCCTTCCTGACATTTTCTTTTTCTGTTTTATATCCCTTGTAAACTTGAGAATCTACAGTATCAGTAAGGTCATAATTATTATTTTTATATTTTCTTTCAACTTTAGAATAATAGGTTGCGTAAGTCCTAGAAGCTACTGCTTGAGCCTTAAGTGAATGCTCAGGCCAAGTAGATATTACCTCAGAACAAACAACAGAATAGAGGTATTTCTCTATATCTATTATATTTATAGCTGTAACCTTCCTACCTTCAACATCCACTTCAATATAACCTCTATACGGACGTTTACCAACGTAAACTAAAGGAAGATTATCTGTCAAATCATAAGTAGAAAAAACAGCTCTTTTACCTGAATTATCAATAAAAACTTCTTTACCATCGTAAGTAAGTTTAATCACTTCATTTGTATTTATTTTGGAAAACTTAATTTTTCTATTGCTACTATTAACAGAACTACAATAGTACACCTTACCATCTTTTACTATTTTTCTAAAAGGAAACGAATTATTTTCTTTAGCTTCTAAATTGCTTATATAAAGATTTCCTTTATAAGCAGAAGCCACAAAACGTTTAGATGATTTTAACTCTAAAACAGGATTAAACTCACCTGAATAATAGCCAATATTCAAACTCTTGTTGTTGAGTTCAACAGAGTTAACTCGACCATAAAAACTTACTAATCCTACCCTCACATCACCTGCATTAACATCCGTAGAAAAAGCAAATATTAAACTAAGTAAACATATAGAAAATAATGGTAACTTCCTCATAAATACTCCTCAATACTCCTCTTATTAACACTAGGTTACAAGGGCATTAAAGTTAATGCCCTACTCCTAGTATACTACTCAATAATTTAATCGGCAAATTTTATTATTTTCTTAAGCTCTCAAGCTTACATTTAATTCATTTTCTAATTTATTAAGGACTTTATTTACAACCTTGCTTACTTCTTCTTCTGTAAGCGTTCTATCATCCGCACCAAAAGTTAATGAATAAGCAACTGATTTGTATCCTTCTTCAATCTGACTACCTGTATATACATCAAACAGTTCCACCTTCTTAAGAAGTTTTCCCGCATTTGCTACTATACATTTTTTAATCTCACCTACTGTAACTTCCTTTTTTGAAACTAAAGCAAGGTCTCTAACAGTTGATGGATACTTACTAACTCTTTTAAACCTTCTATCAAAACTAGTTTTTTCTACCAATTCTTTAATTTGTAGAACAGCAATATAAGCTCTTTCACCAATATCGTAATTCTCTAAAACGCTTGGATGAACTTCACCAACATGACCGATTTCTTTTTCGCCTACATATATTTTAGCAGTACGACCTGAATGAAGGTATGGAACATCTGAAGCTTTTTCATAATCAACTTCTTCGTTAATGTGTAAGGCTTCAAACAATGAATCTAATATTCCTTTCACCACAAAGAAATCTGTTTTTCCATACATTCCCATCGTGAGAACTTTTCTCTCTTCAGGAAGTTTTTTAAGCGGAATTTCATCAGCTAAATATACTTTTGCAATCTCATATAAGTACGCCTTCTCATTTCTCTTATTGAAATTTGTACTAAGGCTTGTCAGCATAGCATTTGCAGTTTGTGTACGCATTAGGCTAAAATCATCGCCAAGAGGATTACCTATTACAATAGCATCCCTTAACTTACTATCATCTTCTAGCAAAAGCTTTTCAAAGACCTTTGGACTCTCAAAAGAATAGGTCATAGCCTCATTCATAGCATTTGCAAGCATTACATCATGAATGATATCCTCAACTCTTTGCTCCTTAGTCTTTACTCCAACGGTTGCAGTTCCTAAGTCTATATTAGCTGGAAGTTTATCATATCCATACATTCTAGCAACTTCTTCTGCAAGGTCAGCAATTATACTTATATCTTTCCTAAATGAAGGTATCTTCACTCTCTTTTCAGAAACTTTCTCAAGTTCTAAGCTAGTTAAAATTCTCATTATCTCATCATCAGGAATATTAGTTCCTAGTATTGCATTTATCCTCTCTGTATCAACATCAAGTTCTCTTGGCTGATAGTCCACAAAGTCTACATCTATCTCACCTTTTAGAACTCTTCCAGCACCTATCTTCTCTGCAAGGTGACAAGCTCTATCCATAGCAAGTTTTGGAAGTCTATCATCTAAACCTTTTTCAAACTTAGTTGAAGAATCCGTTCTAAGTCCTATCTTCTTGGATGTCTTTCTTACACTCGCACTATCGAAGTGTGCAGCCTCAAATAAAATAGTAGTAGTATCATCTGTAACCTTTGAGCTTTCTCCACCCATTACACCAGCCACACCAAGCACTTTCTCTGGGTCAGCGATAACTAACATTGTTTCGTCAAGCTCACGCTCCTCACCATCAAGAGTCATCATCTTCTCATCCTTGACAGCATTTCTTACTATTAATTTACCGTCTTTAAGAGTCCTTAGGTCGTAACCGTGCATTGGCTGACCCATCTCTAACATAACAAAGTTTGTAATATCTACTATATTATTTATTGGTCTAATTCCGTTTGACCTAAGTGTATCTCTAAGCCACTTTGGTGACTCTTCTATCTTAACATCAACCAAAATTCTTGAAATAAATCTCGAACAAAGTTCAGGGCTTTTCACCTCAACTGAACAAAGTTCATTTATGTCCCCATCAACTTCTGTATAGTTCATTTCTGGCATTCTATAAGAAGTACCTAGAGTTGCTGCAGTTTCTCTTGCCATTCCAATATAGCTAAAACAATCTGCACGATTTGAAGTTATTTCAAACTGGGCTATGGTGTCATCCATATGAAAAATCTCTCTAACATCCTTACCAAGAGGGTATTCTTCTGTCAAAATCGAAATTCCATCTGGATCAAATTCTGGAAACAAATTCAAGTCCATTCCTAGTTCTTCTACAGAACAAAGCATACCATTGGACTCTACTCCTCTTAGTTTTCCCTTTTTAATTTTTAATCCATCAGCAAGATTAGCTCCTACTAGGGCAACGGGAACAAAGTCGCCAACATTAACATTTTTTGCACCAGTTACTACTTGTATAAATTCGCTACCTATATCAATCTTACAAACAACTAGCTTATCCGCATTTTCATGTTGATTTATCTCTAAAATCTTACCAACCACTACACCATTAATATCTGCGTAAGGTGTCATAACAGCCTCAACATTGCTACCTGCCATAGTCATTTTATCAGCATAAGTATTGGCATCTACATCTATATCTACATAATATTTTAAACAATTTAATGAAATATTCACTTTACCCTCCTAAAACTGTCCTAAAAATCTAAGATCATTTTCGAAGAACAACCTTAAATCATCTATTCCATAACGCAACATTGTGATTCTCTCAAGCCCCATACCAAAGGCAAAACCACTATATACTTCTGGGTCAAGACCAGCCATTTTTATAACATTAGGATGAACTACTCCACAACCTAGTATCTCAATCCAACCACTACCCCTGCAAATTGGACAATCATGCTTTGGCTCACCCTTACACTTAAAGCAGGAAACGTCAACCTCCGCACTAGGCTCAGTAAATGGGAAGTAGTGAGGTCTAAACCTAGTCTTTGCATCTTCACCATATAATTCTTTAATAAATATGTTTAGTGTACCTTTAAGATTTGCCATAGTTATATTCTTGTCTATTACTAGACCTTCAATCTGGTGGAACATTGGCGAGTGAGTTGCATCCACCTCATCAGAACGGAAAACCCTACCAGGAACGATTACTTTAATCGGTGGTTTGGAACTTTCCATAGCATGTATCTGACTAGGTGAAGTTGCTGTACGAAGAACAAAGTCCTTGTTTATATAATTCTTGTTTAAATAAAAAGTATCTTGCTCATCCCTAGCTGGATGGTCTTTCGGGATATTTAGAGCCTCAAAATTATAATAGTTTTCCTCTATTTCTGGGCCATCATAAATTCCATATCCCATTCCTAAGAAAATATTTTTAATATCATCAAGAACAACATTCATAGGGTGCTTTCTTCCAAGACTCTTTTTCTTAGATGGAATAGTAACATCAATATCTTCTTCTCTTAACTTTCTATCAAGTTCCTCTCTATCTAGTTTCTCCTTAGTCGTTCTTATGGCACTTTCAATATCTGCTCTAACTTCATTTACCAAAGCCCCAACCACTGGTCTTTCTTCCTTTGATAAATCTTTCATACCCTTTAAAATCTTCGTAAGTTCTCCTTTTTTACCGAGAACTTCCACCCTGATTTCATCAAGCACTTTTAAATCATTTGCAGAATTTAATTTTTCCAAAGTCAGCATTTTAATCTGATTAAGTTTTTCTTTCATAATCGTCTCCTATTATTTTTATTTGGGCATAAAAAAAGCCCCTGCAAAGGGACCAATAATGGCGGTACCACCCTAATTTCCATAGTAAAAATATGGACTCTCAACTAGCGTAACGTGCTACAACGTTGTTATCTACTTAATTCAACAACACAGCTAAAGTGTGAAATTATCCCTAGAACGTAACTCAAAGGCTCACACCATCCCTTTGTCGCTAAAAGAATATTCTAGTCTTTTTGCACTATCATAGCTTTTAAAATTCCTTATTTAAATTTTAACATAAAAGCTGATTTAGTCAAGCATAAAAGGAAGATATTTTACAAGCACTAGTCCCTAATTATTCCCATTGTCCACTTGCCCACATCAACAAAACCTAATTTTTTATAAAGTTTACCTGCATTTGGATTATCATAGAATAGAACAAGTTCCTTTCCACTTTTAGTCATTTCTTTGCATATTTTCATAACACAAGCCTTAGCGTATCCCTTGTTTCTATAATTTTTATCTGTCGCAACTCCCACTATCATTCCATTTACGCTATTTTCTGCAGTAGTACTCGCTGATGATACTACTTTTCCATCTTCTTTTATAAAATATACTCGTCCAGTATTATTAATAAGCTTATTTGAAAAACTTTCCCTATTTCTTTCACTAGTCTCAAATTCCTCCACGCTCATTAAAAAATCAAACAAGTCGTCTGCATCTTCCACACCCGCTTTTATAGGCTTTAACTTACTTTCAAATTCTTTAAAGGTCTGCTCAGTCAAACTAGCCAAAAATGTTTCTCTTGTTCTTTTAAAGTCAATAAAAACTTTCATTTTTTCGATAGTTTCCTCCATCCCCGAGAGCATACAACATTCTTCATCTGCAAAAACTATCTTAGCAATATCTTCTAAATTATTATCATTTTCGACACTTAGTAAATAATACTTATAATACCTCAACAAAACAGAACTTATTTCTCCATCTGTCTCAAATTTCCATACATTAACAGAGTCACTTTCCAAATCAAAGTTTTCAATATCTCCAATAAAAAAAGTGTTCTCTGTTTTTCTCTTTTTCAAAAAATCTAATAATTCCTTTTTGTCTTTATTAGTGCATAACATACATTCTCACCTCTTTTGCTTTAAGTAAATATATAATATCAAAAATTATAAGTTATTTAAAGCAAATAATTTTTTTGCAAACAAAGCAAAATATTTTTTTGTTTATTTTACACATTTTTCCCTTATTTTACTAAATAAAATATGCTATAATAAACACAAATACTAGGAGGTGTTTATGGAACTAAAAGGAAAAGTTGTAATCGCTCAAGGTGGAGGACCTACTGCTGTTA
>PDWI01001818.1_pt1 | contig 33233 bp, 19 predicted proteins | sample 1430891 | NCBI WGS metagenome assembly PDWI01 (sample SAMN01162508, study PRJNA174530) | Oral metagenome, whole genome shotgun sequencing project. | biome: Marine environment; feature: Marine mammal; material: Swab sample of the gingival sulcus; isolation source: swab sample of gingival sulcus... | reverse complement strand
GACAGGCAATATCACGAGAGACATTCCTTTTGTAACTATGGTTACTAAGTTAAAGTTATCAAATGAAAAACCTAATAACTCTACTTTAAATGATCAAAAGAGTACAGCTCGTATCAATACGAACTTTAAGCCTCAAGGCTGTCTTTTTGCATTAAACTTTGAGAATAAGACAGGTAGAGCTATTCAGATACAAAGTATCAATAGAGAGTCTGACAATGATATTTTCTACTATCATGGTCAATTTACAATGGTTGACTTCCAAGAAGGAGCTAATGGTCCTGGATCTAAGTATTGGGATGAAGATACATATCCTATCCCGTTTGAGGGGAATGCTACGACAAATACAGATTTTATGGTAGTTGCTAACGCTAATGGCGATAAGATTAATCTGAATAATGATGCTCTATCTACTGGTCGTGTCTATCTATGGGCTTATCCAAAAGATAACCTAAAGAATAGTGCTTATACCTTGAGAGTAAAGTTTGCTTATGCTGATGATCCAAATACGACTGTAACATCTAAGACTTACTCATTCACAGCTCCAAGCGGTGGTTGGACTAGTGGTAAATGTTATCGTGGTACGGTTAAGGTTACTGTTCCAAAAGTTGTTAGTAAGGCAGTGAGTGGGGGTATTAACCCTTTGTCTTATGTGGCTGAGTATAATATTAATGAAACTGGTAGTGGCTTTGCTACAGATCACGAATTAGCACACTCTGCTTACTTTACTTTTGATGAAGCTAAGGCTATTGCTGGAAAGATAAATTCTTATGTCTTGCCTTCAATAGAACAATGGCGTTCTATTTATTCTGCTGAATATGATGTTGATTTTGAGAGAACATTCGATAATAAAGCATCAACTATTGGTGTTGTCGTTGGAAGTAGTTCTGTCTCTTGTAAAAGCCATTTTACTAGAGTCGGTAGTACTGTCTACGCAATGCGTTATGAAGGTGATAATAATTATGCTTCTGCTTGGTCTTATCATCGTAATGCGACTGGTTTTTTGACTATTAAGTGCTTGAGAGTTGCTGCAACTACAACACTTCAAGACATCCTTGCAGAGCCAGATGTGTACTTCAATGATCCTCAAGTTGTAGTAAGGGAGTTTGCTGCACTAGGTTCTTTCTCTAGAGATACTTATGATGGTGTGAATGATAGGGTAGTTTATTGGTCTGCTTCACGTTATAATGATAGATTAGTATTAGCTCCGACTTCTAGTTATCAAGGTATTTATGAGGCAGGTGCTACAGATACTAGTACGGCTAAGGAGAAATGTAACATAAGATTATTTAAGGAATCTTTGTAAGTTGCTTTAAAAATTATATTTATAAAAAGACAGAGCCAAAACATTTGTTTTGGCTCTGTCTTTTTATAAACTAAAATAAGTTAAGTAGATTATCTTTTTTTTACCTGTTTGATTTGATACTAGGATGTAGCTTTTTCATTTTCAATTAGATTGCTTATCTTTGTTGTATAGATTTTTTATTAAGTTCTGGTAAACCTGTGTTTATCAGAACTTTTTGTTTTCTCTAATAAAGCTCTATATTGACTGGATTTAAGGTGTAAAGGTTCCACGTTTGAGCTGTTGTTTGAAAAGTTTGAGCTGAAAATTTTCAAAAAATCAGCTCAATCTTTTTTATTTGTAGGACAAACTCAGGAGATCGGTGCGACCGATAGCGAGATTGTGAGGGGCGTTCTTCAATTTGTCTGCTAAAAGTCGTGAGTTAGGAGCTAAAAAAGGAAAGAGTGCTAAATATTATATAAAATTAATTGCAGTTAGGTCAATTTTGTGACAAGAGAAATAGCCAAATATTCTTAAAATTTTGAAATAACTTTTGCAAATTAGCCTCAATTGCTCCTTAAAGATTGATTATATCGTGAAAAATTAGTAATTTTGACAGGAAATTTCAATGAACAGTAATCATTAAAGCATTATAATTATGGCAGTTTATGTAAATGAAGTTTCTCGAACATTCGGAGAGTATCTTCTCATCCCAGGTCTAACGACTAGTTCTTGTACACCTGATAACGTTAGGCTGAAAACTCCGCTGGTAAAATTCAAAAAAGGCGAAGAAGCTCGTATAAATCTTAATATCCCTTTCGTTTCGGCTATTATGCAGTCTGTCTCTAATGACAGCCTTGCTATCGAACTTGCTAGAAATGGTGGTATCTCATTTATTTTCGGTTCGCAGACGATTGACTCTCAGGCAGAGATGGTGCGTCGTGTGAAAAAGTTTAAGGCTGGCTTCGTCATCAGTGATGCCAACGTAAAGCCAATAGATACATTGGCGGATGTCTTGCGTATCAAGAAGCAGACAGGACACTCTACAATAGCTGTAACAGCAGACGGCTCGCCTAATGGCAAACTCCTAGGTATCATTACAAGCCGTGACTATAGTCTAAATAAAGATGGTGCTGACAAGTTGGTACAAGACTTTATGACACCATTTGATAGCCTTGTTGTGGGCGAAGCTGGTACTTCACTCAAAGAGGCTAACGATATTATTTGGGAAAATAAAATCAACAACCTTCCTATCATTGACCAAGATGGTAATCTAGTGGCAATCGTATTCCGCAAAGACTATGATGAGAGAAAGGATAATCCATTAGAACTTTCAGACCTTGAGACGAAGAAACTACTTGTCGGAGCTGGTATCAACACGAGAGACTACGCCGAGCGTGTGCCTGCCTTGATAGAAGCTGGGGCTGATGTCCTATGTATTGACTCTTCAGATGGTTATAGCGAATGGCAATTAAATACTATTAAGTGGATCAGAGAGCATTATGGCGACTCTGTAATGGTTGGAGCAGGTAACGTCGTGGACAGAGAAGGCTTCCTATACCTTGCCGAAGCAGGTGCTGACTTCATCAAAGTTGGTATCGGTGGTGGCTCTATCTGTATCACTAGAGAGCAGAAAGGTATCGGTCGTGGTCAAGCAACTTCGGTAATGGAAGTAGCTGCCGCTCGTGATGAGTACTACGAGCAGACAGGTGTCTATATCCCTATCTGTAGTGATGGTGGTTTGGTACACGATTATCATATGACTTTAGCTCTAGCTATGGGGGCTGACTTCTTGATGTTGGGTCGTTACTTCGCACGCTTTGACGAATCGCCTACGCGTAAGCTCAAAATAGGTAATAACATTGTGAAAGAATATTGGGGAGAAGGCTCTAATAGAGCTCAGAACTGGCAACGTTATGATAGCGGAGGTAGTGAAAACCTCAAGTTTGAAGAAGGGGTAGATAGCTACGTGCCTTATGCTGGTAAGATGAGTGACAACTTAGCCGTTACACTAGGCAAGATGAAGGCTACAATGTGTAGCTGTGGTGCGATCACTATCCCAGAGATGCAAGAAAAAGCAAAGATTACGCTTGTCTCTAGCACATCTATCGTAGAGGGTGGTGCTCACGACGTCATCTTGAAGGAAAGACAATGATCAGTATCATAGGTCCTACTGCCTCGGGCAAAACGGCATTAGCTGTCGCCTTAGCTCATCGGCTAGGTAGCGAAGTCATCAGTGCTGACTCTCGTCAAGTATATCGAGGGATGGACTTGGGGACAGGTAAGGATTTAACAGAATATCAAGTGATGGGGAAGTCTATTCCCTATCACTTGATTGATATTTGTAAGGCAGGTGAGAAGTACAACCTCTATCAGTATCAGAGGGATTTTCATAATGTTTACAAGGATATTACTTCTAGAGGTATAGAACCGATCCTCTGTGGTGGTAGTGGCTTGTATCTTGAGGCTGTGCTCAAAGGTTATTGCTTGCCTGATGTACCAGAGGATAAGACCTTGAGAGCTGAGCTATCAGCTTATTCTAAGGACGAACTCAAAACAAAACTAGCAAGCTATGGGGCGTTGCACAATAAGACAGACTTAGACTCTGCTCAGCGTACTATTCGTGCCATAGAGATTGCCGAATATTTGCAACAACATCCAGATATTAAGACCGAATATTCAGCAATAGATAGCTTAATAATTTGTTTAGATATAAGCCGAGAGCTGAGAAGAGAACGTATTTCTCAACGCCTTCGTCAGCGATTGGAGGAGGGGATGCTCACAGAGGTGCAGAACTTATTGGACGCAGGCATCAAGGCGGAAGACTTGATTTATTATGGCTTGGAGTATAAGTTCCTAACGCAACATTTAATCGGCGAAATAAGTTATAAGGAGATGTATGAGCGACTGGAGATTGCTATTCATCAGTTCGCCAAACGTCAGATGACGTGGTTTAGAGGTATGGAGCGACGTGGCTTTACACTTCATTATATTAATGTAGAGCAGGAGCGAGAGGCTCAGCTAGAAGAGATAGCACAGCTCTACGAAGCATTTAAGAAAAAATAAAAAAAGAAAGAATTATATGATTAGTTATAAAGATTTGGTTGGTGGTCCTAATTTCTTCCTTATGGCAGGACCTTGTGCCATAGAAGATGAAGACTTGGCAATGCGTATTGCTGAAAGGATTACGGCGACTTGTCAGAAGTTAAATATTCCTTATGTATTCAAGGGTTCATACCGCAAAGCTAACCGCTCACGTGTGGACTCTTTCACAGGTATTGGTGACGAAAAGGCACTGAAGATACTGGCGAAAGTTCGCAAGACTTTTGATGTGCCTGTCGTAACAGATATTCACGAGACTTTTGAAGCAGAGATGGCAGCCGAATATGTTGATGTCTTGCAGATACCTGCTTTCCTTTGTCGTCAGACTGACCTATTGATAGCAGCAGCTAAGACTGGTAAAATCGTTAATATCAAGAAAGGTCAGTTCCTTTCGGCTAGTGGTATGAAGCACGCAGGACAGAAGATTTTAGATTCTGGTAATGATAAAGTTTTCTTGTGCGAGCGTGGTAATAGCTTCGGCTACTCTGACCTAGTGGTGGACTTTACTAATATCCCCGAGATGAGAAGCTATGGCTTCCCAACGGTGATGGACGTAACGCATTCACTGCAGAGACCTAATCAAGCTTGTGGTGTAACGGGTGGTAAGCCTGAGCTAATTGAGACTATTGCCAAGGCAGCTATTGCCGTAGGTGCTGATGGCTTGTTTATAGAGACACATCCAGAGCCAGCCATTGCCAAGAGTGACGGAGCTAATATGCTACAATTAGACCTATTAGAACCTATGTTAGAGCGATTGATTAGATTGAAACAAGCATTATAATCAAGATGAAGAAAGTTATTATTATCGTTGCTGTCATACTGATTGCTCTCTGTGGTGGCTTCTACTATCTGCTAGATCGTCAAGAGCAAAAGGCTCAAGAGGAGACTAAAATGCTTGTGGACTTGCAACGTGAAGCAATGCAAGAAGAATTGGAGAGCCTATCGGACGAATATGCTAACCAGTATAATAAGCTTACGGTCAATGGTCGTGAAGCTCCTAAGGTGATGAATGGTGATTCTTTACTATTAGAGATTAATCGTGAACGCACTAAGGTGAATAACCTATTGGAGGAACTTAGTCGTGTCAAAGCCTCAAGTGCAAGGGAGATAGCCAAGCTCAGCGGACAAGTGAAGACTCTGCGTAAGGTACTTAGGTCGTATGTGGTGCAGATAGACTCGCTACATCAGAAAAATAAGCGACTTATGGCTGAGAATAGACAAGTGAAGCAAAGCTTACAGCGTGTAACGAAAGAGACTAAGCTCTTGCAGAAAGAGAAAGAGGCTCTTAAATCTACAGTGGAGCTTGCATCTAAACTTGACGTGGTCAATAGTCTTGTTAGGTTATTGGACAGCCGTGGTAGAGTGACGGACAAAATCTCTAGAATGAAGAAAATTGAGCTGAATTTCCTTATTGCTAAGAACAACACAACGAACGTAGGAATGAAGAATTTCTACATTCGTATAATGACGCCAAAGGATGAAGTGATGACTAATCAGTACAGCGGTAAGTTTTTGTTTGAGGAGAGTAGAGTGCCTTACTCTATCCAGCGTAGTATTGAGTATAATGGCGAAGATACTAGCCTTGTGATGTATTGGGATATTACTGAGAGCTTGGAGGTTGGCACATATAGAGTGCAAGTCTTTGAAGGGGGGAATATGATTGGCTCTACTAAGTTTAAGATTTAATATTAAGGAAAATGAACTTAAATCAGTTGCAATATCTACTAGCTCTTGACGAGCATAGACATTTTGGACGAGCTGCTGAGGCGTGCAAGGTAGCACAGCCTTCTCTAAGTACGATGATACAAAAGCTGGAAGAGGAGCTAGGCACAAAAGTCTTTGATAGAAAGAAACAACCTATCGCACCGACAGAGACAGGACTACGTATCCTGGAGCAAGCGAGAATAATATTGCAACAAGCCGAACAGCTCAAGGAGATAGTCCTAGATGCTGAGAATAGCCTAGGTGGAACGGTCAAAGTAGCTATTCTGCCAACTATTGCTCCTTATCTTCTACCTCGTTTGATACCTATCTTAAAGGAAGAATTACCTAGTCTTCACATAGATTTTATAGAATTAACAACAGATGGGTGTCTGCAAGCCTTAAATAAAGGAGAAGTGGAGCTGGCTTTGATAGCTTCGTATCCGAATAAAGAGGGCTTGATGAGTAGTGTACTGTACTATGAAGAGTTCTTCGGCTTTGTGGCTCGTAATCATACCCTATATAATGAGGAATGTATCCGTAGTAGCTTGGTGGACTCTGAGCAGTTGTGGCTACTAGACGAAGGCCATTGCTTCCGTGATCAGTTACTTCGTTTCTGTCAGCTGAAGAAGTCTAACCCTACAAAATATACCTACAAGAACGGAAGTCTGCAGACTTTTATGAATATGGTCAAAATGGGTAATGGAATGACCTTTATACCAGAGCTGGCAAAAGATACTTTGAGTAAGAGTAGTTTGGAATTGGTACGACCTTTTGCTATTCCTCGTCCTGTGCGTGAGGTACAGTTGGTTATTAAGGAAGATTATCTACGTAGCAAGTTGGTGGAGAATTTGGAGACTTTGATTAAGTCTTGCGTCCCAGAGACTATGCTATCTCTAGGTGATGAACAGAGAGTGAGTAATTAATGCTTAGATAGGCTCTTATGCCTAAATATATTTACCTCCTCCTACTGGTACATCTTTGTTTGATGAGCAGTCTTAAAGCTCAGACCAAAGAAGACTATCAGAAGGAGGAGGTATTATTTTTGTGGCAAGAGCGTTTGAGTAAGCTTGCCGAGGTGGGTTTGCTGGAGACTGCCGAACTGGAAGAAGCCTATGCTAACTTAGAGTATTATTCATCTCTCCGCCTAAGAGCAAGTGATGTCAGCCTTGAGGAGCTACTAAGCCTACCATTCTTGACTGAGTATCAGGCGAGAGAATTTATCACTTATAGAACTAATCTTCATCAGATTGCTTTTCATAAGGAGGAACTTAAAAGTCTTAGCTCTTGGGACGAGGAGACGATACGTTGTATTGAGCCAATCTTAGCTTTTGATACTCTAGAAGAGATGACCGAAAGCCTAGTGTATAAGCAGAGGAATGAGCTTTATCTCCGTCAAGGCTTTAGAAATAAGGCTTATTCTGAGCAATCTTTTGCTGGTCCGCCCTCTTATTCCGCTGTTAAGTTGGCAGTTAATAGCTTCAACAATCTCAAGCTAAGCTTATCGGCAGAGAGAGACTACGGCGAATCGTGGCAGTTCAGCAAGAACATGGGCTTTGATAGCTATGCTGGGGCGATTGTCTGGCAGCAAAATCTGATTAATAGTTCAAAAGATTATGCTACAAAGCTTATCCTAGGCGACTATCGTGCTTCTTTTGGCGAGGGGCTGTGCTTGAACTTAGGCTTTCGTCCAATGAAAGGGCTGACGAGGTTGCCTTATAAGAATATGCTGAGGGAAGTTAGCACTATGGCTGAGGCGAGGAAGTTCCGTGGCTTAGCTTATGAACAGAATTTTAAGCAGTGGAAGTTCTCTTTGCTCTTGTCCTCTCGCCGTATGGATGGTAGGCTAGAGGGTAATAGCTTGACTGCTCTGACGGATGTAGGCTTACATCGTACGGCTCAAGAAGTGGAGAGACGTAATGCCGTTGGCATTCGTACCATTGCTGGGCAAGTGTCCTACAGCTTACCCTTGATGAGGTTTGATGTACAGCATATCTATTTTGCTTTTGAGGACGGGGTTCAGTTGGCAAGAGCTACAGGAGCATCAGAAGTGCCTGAGCTAGCAATGCAGTCTAGTCATTATAATTCGAGTGTGAGTGGTAATGTCTATGTACCTAGCTATCATCTGACTTTTAGTGGTGAGCTGGCTCGCAACAGTTTAGGAGCTTATGCCTTGAGTGCCTCAATGAATGTGTATAACTCTGCTTTGGGAGAGTTGATGTTGCACTACAATCATATAAATTCGTCCTATTGGGGCTTTTATGCACAAGCTTATACACAGGCTTTGCGACCTAATAATGAAGAGAGTGTGAGCTGTACGTGGCAGAGTAGAGAGTTCATTCCACGAACTAAGATGACAGTTTTTGGTGAGATGAGTAGAAAGATGGAAGTTTATGGTAAGCAGTTGAGAACTAATAGCTATAATGCTTTTCTTCGTCTGCAGACAAGTCTTACAAAGTCTTTATCGTTAGACGGCAATCTAGCTTATAAACGTAGCTTACAAGATGAGGGGAAGTGGCGATTGAGCCTTAAAGGGAATTATCTTATTGACAGAATAGGATTACTTCAGCTAGGCTTGTGTACAACTTACACTCAAGAGCAGTGGGGTAAGCTTTTATACCTTAAAAACAAGCTGAATATAAAGGCGAATTTTAGTCTTAGTTGCCTTGTGCTTTACCACGATTTCCCACTTTGGCAAGGTCGGACAAATATTATTGAGCCTCAATTGCGTTATAGCTTTGGCTCTATACCTCTGTATCGCAAGGGCTATAGAGCTGTTGTGAAGGCTCAGTATCAGTTCCGTAAGAGCTTGAGTCTTGCCTTAAAGTCAAGCTATCATTACTATTATGAGACTAATACCAAGAGAATGGAGCTGTCGCTCTTTTTACGTTATTTATTTGAATAGACTTTGTGGCTTATTTGTCCTTAGATAATACCCATTAAGTTTAGTAAGTAAGGCGTAAGCATTGCCGTTAGAACGCCATTAAGCACCAAACCAAGGCTAGCATAAGCTCCATAAAGCTCACCCTCTTCCATTGCTCTAGCTGTGCCAACAGCGTGCGAAGCTGTACCCATAGACAACCCTTGTGAGTAAGGATTCTTAATCTTGACGAGTGATAGGGTCTTGAAGCCTAGTACTGAGCCCAAGATACCTACTGAGATAACGATGACGGAAGTTAGTGAGGGAATGCCGTGGAGCGTTTCGCTGATTTCCATTGCTATTGGTGTGGTAACGCTCTTGGGAGCAAGTGAGATGATAACAGAATTTGACGCACCTAGTCCTTTAGCGATGAGACAAACAGAGATGATGCCAACTGCACAAGCCACGATTTGACTCATTAGGATTGCTAGAAAGTCTTTTCTGATACGAGCTAACTGAAGATATAAAGGTACACCGAGGGCAACGACAGCAGGCTTGAGCCAGAACATCAACATCTTGCTCGCCTCTTCGTAGGATGTGTAAGGTATTTTGCAGAGGGATAGTATGCTGATCAGAGCTATGATAGAGATAAGGATAGGATTAAGTAGGGCTTTATTACTGAACTTTTGTTGCAAGCTTTTAGCGAGGAAGTAGATCAGAAAGGTTAAAGCTAGCAAGAAGTACTGATTTTCAAGAAAATTCATCTATATAATATATCAATTAATAGCTATTAAGAGAGCTGTTATAAGCTTTTATCTTTTGAGAAATACTGATGTACCCAGCCAGTGATAGCAAGGACGATAATAGTACTAAGGAAAGTAGCGATGATGATAGGTGTGATTTCTCTTTCTATCAGCTCGAAGTGAAGCATTAGAGCCACACCTGGGGGTACAAAGAAGAGACCGATGTTTTTGATGAGGAAGTCTGAGAGGTCTTTGACCCATTCAAGTTTGATGATTTGAAGTCTTAGCAAGAGCGTTAAGATGAGCATTCCTATAATGCTTGCTGGGATTGGGATATGCGTTAGGCTGACGATCAGCTCGCCGAGAGCTAGACAGCCAAACAATACTGCACACTGACGAATCATAGATGCTTATATAAATATAAAATAAGGTTAGACTAATGAAAATCTAGGGATGTGCTATAAGAGTATAGCTTAGTTATTAATTTCTTCTGGGGTGGGAATCCTTATGGTTAATCTTCACTTTCGTTAGCCTGAGCTGTGAAGAATGAGAAGTTTACTGATCCATAAGCCCTATGTTGGCAGAAGTGACTGTGCTCTGAGAAGTCATAGCTAGCGGGGTGTTCTAGGACTAATAGTCCATCAGCTCTTAGCAACTGACATTCTTTGAGGATAAGGTCGGGAAGTGTGCCGAGCTCATCTATTTGGTAGGGCGGATCGGCAAAAATGAAGTCGTAGCTATTAGCTGTTAGCTTCTTCGTCTTGAGCAACTTGAAGACATCTGCTTGCCAGACCTTGTGCTTTTTCTCCTCTTTTAACTCACGAGAGATCTGATGAATGAAGCGACTATGCTCCCTTCTCTTCTCCACTGAGATAAGGCTAGCACAATCACGAGAAAGTAATTCTAGGGATATACTCCCCGTTCCTGCAAATAGATCAAGACAATCCGTGCCTTCTAGCTCAATGAGGTTGTTTAGGACATTGAATAAGTTCTCTTTGGCAAAGTCTGTTGTGGGACGAGCGTTAAATGTCTTTGGTACATCAAAACGTCTACGCTTGTATTTACCGCCTACTATTCGCATTTTATTTATTCTTTCGTGTTTGGGATTAGCATTTGTTCTAGTGCTTGAGGATATATAGCTTAAGCTTTGAAATCTTTTGGGACAAGAACTTTGAGTGATTGGGCTTTGAGGGAGATCTTCACCTCACGAGGCATAGTTACTGACTCGCCATCGAGGTGCATTACGCCATCTTTCTCTCTTCTGAAGGTTGCTGAAGTCGTCTGATAAGTTGTATAAGAGCTATTATCTTGCAACTTCTGAGTGAATAGTTGCAGAGAGATGTGCGGCAGAGTTATGCTTTTGAATGGTTCTATGATGACTATGTCCAATAGTCCGTCTGTCATATTAGCTTTGGGGGCTATGTAGGCATTGTTACCGTACTGAGAGGCGTTGGCGGCTACGACAACAAAGGCTTTAGTGTCCTTGACTTCGGGTAGGCCTTCCATTGTTACCGAATAAGTTTCAGGTTCGTATTTGATATATTTCTCTAGAGCAATCTTGCTGTAAGTGATGAATCCACGTAATGGAGAGTCAATAAAAGCTTTACTTACGTCAGCGTCAAATCCCATACCACAAGTGCAGAAAAATGGTAGCTCATTAGCTTGACAAGTGTCAATTGTAATAATTTCTCCTATTTTGAGCAATTCGCAAGCTTTCTTGATATTCATTGATACCCCAAGGGAACGAGCCAGTCCATTACCCGAACCTTTGGGGATAATAGCCAATGCCGTCTGCGAATGCACTAAGGCTCTAGCAATCTCATTAACTGTACCATCGCCACCGACAGCTATTACGATGTGATAGTTCTGCTCTACAGCTTCTCTTGCCAGCTCATAGCCGTGACCAGCATACTTGGTATAGGTTACGAATAGTTGATAATCTGTGTCGTTGATGACCTCAGAGAGAGTATTGGCTATGGATAGCTTAGAGCGAGTGCCAGATACAGGGTTGATGATTGCTAGGACTTTTTTCATTTCAATGAAGCTGTTGCGAGACGTTGTTCTGCTAATTTCTCATACTTTGTACCAGGGCGACCATAGTTACAATAAGGTAAAATGCTGATACCGCCACGAGGTGTGAAGTCGCCTTGTACCTCAATGTAGCGAGGATCCATCAGCTTGATGAGGTCTTTCATTATGATATTGACACAATCCTCGTGAAATCCTCCGTGGTTGCGAAAGCTAAAGAGATAAAGTTTCAAGCTTTTGCTCTCTACCATCTTTACATCTGGGATATAGTTGATATAGATTGTAGCGAAGTCAGGCTGACTAGTGATAGGACAAAGGCTAGTGAATTCTGGACAGTTGAAGCGTACGAAATAATCATTTTCTTGATGTTTGTTCGTGAAAGCTTCTAGACAGCTAGGATTATAGTCGTCTGAATATTTTGTAGTTGTCCCTAGAAGAGTTAGTTCGTTTTCTCCTTCTCTGATACTGCTCATCTTTTTAGATTAAATTAATGATTTTGATTATTTTACTTTATGATAATTTTAATTGTAAACTCCTTTGCTGTCGTTTTATTTTATTCTTTGAATAAATTACCACGCTAGCAAAGGAGTATTAACTTCTATTATAGATGATCTTCAAAATAACGTACGATAGACTCGTTGAGATGTACACGATCTGGACCTAGTACGTTGTGTTCGTGACCTGGATAAACAAGGTAATCTGGGTGACTGCCAGCCTTGACACAAGCTTCTAGGAAGCGAAGACTATGCTGCCAAATCACCACTGGGTCAATAGTGCCGTGGATAAGTAGTAGTCTGCCCTTGAGGTCGCCAGCACGCAATAGTAAGTTGCTAGCCTTGTAGCCTTCTTCGTTATCCTCAGGATGACCCATATAACGCTCACCATACATTATTTCGTAGCGATTCCAGTCAATTACTGGACCTCCTGCTACTCCAACTTTGAAGACATCATTGTGCGTTAGCATTAGGTTTGTTGTCATAAAACCGCCATAGCTCCAGCCATAGACACCTAGACGGTCTGCATCCACCCAAGGCTTAGACTTTAAGAACTCTACACCTTTCATCTGGTCAGCCATCTCGTTAACGCCAACGTGCTTGTGAATCGTTGCTTCAAACTGTAATCCTCTGTTTGCTGAGCCACGTCCGTCCACTGTGAAGATGATATAGCCCTTGTTTGCCATAAATACTGACCAGCCGTTAGCTCCGTAGAAGCGTCTATTCTGTACCAGCTGAGCGTGTGGTCCATTATATACGTAAACGATAGCTGGGTATTTCTTCTTTGGGTCGAAGTTATGAGGCTTGAGCATATTGTAATATAAATCTGTTTTGCCGTCAGCCGATTTGATTGTCCCTTGTTCGAACTGAGGTAGAGCAAAACCTTGGTAAGGGTCTTCTGCAGTGAATAGATCTACAGTCATCTTACCACGAGAACTACTAGCGATGTAAGATTTGCGAGGTACTTCGAATGAAGAATAGCTGTCAATGAAATACTCTTTGTCTGCCGATAGCTGAGGTGAGTGCATACCTGCCTGAGGTGTAAGACATCTTTTGAACCAGCCACGCAATGAGATGCTGTACATATTGCGATCAAGAGGGCTAACTTCAGTAGAAACATAATAAACACGTTTGCTATCATCAAAGCCTAAGAAGTCTGTTAGTTCCCATTCTCCTTCAGTAATCTGACGGATGAGCTTACCCTTAGTATTATATAGGTAAAGATGATTCCATCCATCACGACGACTTTCCCAGACGAATAGTTCGTTGCTATTTGGTAAGAAGTGTAGTGGGTGCTGTGGCTCTGTGTAGATGTCGCTCTCTTCTGTGAAAAGTTCACGCTCCATAGCTCCAGAGAGTGGATTGTAAGCTTTAACCTTGCAGACTGTCTGCTTGCGGTTAAGTTCGGCTAGGTAGATTGTCTTGCTATTAGGAGACCAAGTGATATTTGTCAGATACGTTTGACTAGCGTCAGGCGTCTGAAGATAGACTGTCTTATCTGTAGTGAAGTCATAGATACCTACCGTTACGTGGTGCAGTGCTGTTCCTGCCATAGGGTAGTACTGATTAATGCCCTCGGGACGACGACCTTCTGTGTGTAAGATAGGATAAGGCTCTACAGGACTTTGATCCATTCTGTAGAATGCCATCTTAGAGCCGTCAGGAGACCAGAAAAGACCCTCCGAGATACCAAACTCACTCTGGTGAACGGTTTGACCATAAACGATTTTCTCAGAGCCGTCTTGAGTTAGTTGTCTATTACCCTCACGCGTACGCAAGCTCATAATGACAAGGTTGTCATTAACGATCATTGCTGCGTGCGTCTTATTTGGATTTGGTTTGAAAACTTTAGCCTCTTTTGGTTTGATAATTCTAGTTGTGATACGCTTAGATACTGGATCGACATAGAGTGTTTCGCCTTTCCAGTTGAAGACAAGATTATCTTTTCCCCACGCAGTGTCCACAGAGAACCAAGGCATATAGCTAGCTTTAGCTTGTGGCTCAGAAGATGGAGCAACTAATTGGCTAAATTCATCAAGCGAAAGCAAAGTCTCTTCCTTGCCTGTCTTCCTATCTACCTTGACAATAGACTGCCAATCCTTGAGATAGACACAGTCATTGCCTAACCATTGTAGAGCAGGCATATAACGAGGATAGATGAACTCTCTACTACCGCCCGTACACTGAGCTAATGTCATTGTAGGCTTTGTCTCCATTGTATTTTGAGCATTAACGTTTGTTAGCCCTAAGCTCATACTAGCTATAAATAGGGCTGAAAGAATCTGTTTAATTCTCATAATTGATATTATTTAGTTTGTTATTCTAATCTTCTGATTTGTCTTTGTCGTAGTCCTTGCGTGTATTTTTGGGGCGAAGGCTACCATCTTGCTGACGAAATCTATCCATTGGCATAAATAAAGTTCTACCATTGCCACTTGTCTTGCTGTTAGCTGACGGACGGCGTTCGTTTTGTGGACGATCACCTCTATTGAATGAACGACTATTCTCTTTTGGGCGGAAACCTCCCTTATCATCTCTACCTTCACGCTTGCGGAAGCCTCCCTTTTTCTCACCGAATGCTCTATCCATACGACGACCATCTGAACCTCTCTGCTTTCTTAGTTCAAAGCCACTACGAGAATGCTCAATGCGTTCTTCTTTGTTACTAGGCTTGCGAGTGAATGCTTTCTTATCTGTGGATTTGCCCCCTCTTGTTGGACGGCTGTCTCTATCTCTTCTTGGCTTGTTGTCTCTACGTGGTCGCTCAAATTTATCCTCTCTTTTCTCACGTGGCTTGAAGTCCTTGCTTCTCTCGTTGAAGCTTTTCCCTTTCTCACGTTTGTAGTCATCTCGTTTGCCGTCAAACAACTCATAAGAACGTAGTTCACACTCCAAAGAACCATTCATCAGCGAAGTGCGACTATTAGGACGCAAGCCAATAGCATCAAAATGTTCTGTCTTGTGAGCGATGATCCACGCTTTACAACCTGGGTAGTTGTGCTTCAAGCGTTCGCCTATCATATGATAAACCTCTTCAGGCTCTTGCAGTTCTAAACGTTTGTCGTAAGGAGGATTCATCACGATCATCAAAGGTTGTTCAGGCTTAGGTCGATTTTCGAAACGCCCTTGTTCCAAAACAATATCCTTACTTAGCCCTGCTAGTTCTATGCTCTTCTGCGTAATCTTGACAGCATCAAAGAGCATATCTGAGCCGTAGATTTTGAAATTAAATGCTCGCTCTTGGCTATCGTCCTCGAAGTGGTGCATAAACAGCTCCTCATCATAGTCTTGCCACGCTTGAAAAGCAAATCTTTGTCTGTAAATCCCTGGGGCAATATTACGAGCGATGAGTGCAGCCTCTATGAGGAAAGTCCCCGAGCCACACATAGGGTCTAGTAGGTCTGACTGACCGCACCAGCCCGCTTTGAGCAGAATACCTGCTGCCAGCACCTCATTAATAGGAGCTTTAGTTTGAATCGTGCGATAGCCACGTTTGTAGAGACTCTCGCCCGAGCTGTCAAGGCTGAGTGTTACGACGTTGTGAGCAATGTGAATGTTAATGTAAATATCAGGATTCTTGAGTACAACCGTTGGGCGTTCTTGAGTTTTTTCTTTGAAGTAATCTACGATAGCATCTTTTGTTCTATAAGTGATGAATTGGCTATTCTTGAATACTTCGGAGTAAACTACAGAGTCAATAGCGAATGTCTGATTCGGTGTCATATACTCCGACCATTCAATCTTACTAAGTTCGTCATACAATTCGTCTGTGTTCTCAGCTTTGAATGTATGGATAGGTTTTAAGATACTTAATGCTGTTCTTAGGCTTAGGTTAGCTTTGTATAGCAAAGATTTATCACCTGTGAAGCTCACTGCTCGGCGTCCAATCTCTATATTATTCCCTCCTAAGGCTTGTATCTCTTGTGCCAACACATCTTCTAGTCCATGTAATGTCTTGGCGATCATTTTGAATTCTGTAGCTACCATTTAATTGTGCTTAATGTCTTACCTCTTTATTGATCCTGATGTCTTACTTTTGTTTTGCGTCTTTGCTCAATTAAATAAAAAGAGGGTGTGTCAGAACTTATTCCGACCACCCTCTTTTTAGTAATTATTTAGATATTACCCAACTCTTGACGAATTTGGCTAATTCTTTCTAGGCATTGAGCTTCTGCTTCAGCTAGAACTTCTGCATTAGCTAGCTCGCCCTTCACACCGATGTAGAACTTGATCTTTGGTTCTGTTCCTGATGGACGGATAGAAACCTTGTCGCCATTCTCTGTGAAGTATTGTAATACGTTGCTCATGGCTGGCATCTCAAATGATGAAACTTCGCCTGTAAGCAAGTTCTTGCTCGTAAGCGTAGAGAAATCCTTCACTGTTACCACCTTGCTACCACCTAGTGTTGTCATTGGGTTGTTGCGGAATTGATCCATCATAGCTTGTATCTCTTCTGCTCCGCTCTTACCCTTGCGGACAATGCTGATACCTTGTTCTTTGTACAAGCCATATTCTAGATACAATTGTTGCAATAGTTGATAGACAGTCATACCTCTATCTAGTGTCCAAGCTGCTAATTCGCAGAACATAGTACAGCCAGATACCGAACTCTTATCACGGATGCTTGCCTCTCTTAGGAAGCCGAAGCTCTCTTCTCCACCTCCGATATAGTTTAGCTTGTCTTCATTCTCACGGATGATACCTGCAATCCACTTAAAGCCAGTGTAAGAGTCAAACATCTTAACGTTGTTTTTCTTAGCAATCTCTGCGATAAGTTCTGTTGTAACGATAGTTTTCACGACATAGTCCTCAGCTTTGAGGATACCTAGGTCTCTGCGTTGTGCAATAGTGAAGTAAGTTAGCAAAGCACAGATGTCATTACCATTAAGTAGTACCATATTACCTTCGTCGTCACGTACACCTGCTGCCAAGCGGTCTGCGTCTGGGTCAGAAGCAAGTATGATGTCTGCCTTTGTTTCCTCAGCACGTGCCAAAGCTAGCTTGAGAGCTGCTGGGTCTTCTGGATTAGGTGAGTAAACAGTAGGGAAGTCGCCACTAACGACATCTTGTTCTGGCACGTTGATGATGTTTTCGAAGCCAATCGCACGCAAAGCTCTTGGTACCATCACAACGCCTGTGCCGTGGATAGGTGTGTAAAGGATTTTAAGGTCCTTATGACGCTTCACTGATTCTGGTTCTAGGCATAGCCCTTTGACCATCTCTGTGAATTCGTTGTCCATCTCTTCGCCGAGCATCACGATTAAGTCCTCGTTACCCTCGAAGTTAATATCTTTCACGTCAGTGATTTTAGCGACCTCGTTGATAATGTTTTGGTCGTGTGGCATTAGCACTTGCGAGCCATCTTCCCAGTAAGCTTTGTAGCCGTTGTATTCTTTTGGGTTGTGAGAGGCTGTGATCATCACTCCACTCTGACAGTTCAGCGTGCGGATAGCATACGAAATCTCAGGTGTAGGACGTAGTTCCTCAAATAAATAAACCTTAATACCATTAGCTGTGAATATTTCTGCTGCGATACGAGAGAAATAAGGGCTGTTATTACGGCAGTCATAACCGATTACGACAGCAATCTGTGGCAAGTGAGCAAATTCTTTCTTTAGATAGTTTGCTAATCCTTGAGTAGCAGCTCCGACAGTATATTTGTTCATTCTGTTGCAACCTACTCCCATAATACCACGAAGACCACCTGTTCCGAATTCTAATTCTCTATAGAAAGCTTCTACCAAAGCTGTTGTATCTTCATTGTCTAGTAATGCTTGTACTTCTTGGCGTGTAGCTTCGTCATAGCCTTCGCCTAACCATACTTGTGCTTTCTGACGCACTTGTGCTAATAAATCTTGTTCGCTCATAATATTTTTGTCAAATAAAATTACATTATATTAATGTAGCAAAGATAATGATTATTTGATGAATGATAGCTTTTTCTTAGCTTGCTCATTAAAATTAATTCATTAATGATTGCAGAGAGGGTGTAGCAAAACTTTTGTTTGCTACACCCTCTCTATAATTATAAATATAAATTTAATCTTATTCTCTGTTTGTCTTCACAACTTCAGCAGGGATTTGTTTGTTGCGGACAACAATGTTGATTTGTGTGCCAGCCTTAGCAAAGTCTTTGGCTACATAACCCATACCGATACCAACTTTTAGCGTTGGAGACATTGTTCCTGAAGTTACTTCTCCGATGATGTTACCTGCTTCGTCAGCAATTTCGTAGTGGCTACGAGGCACTCCCTTGCCTTTAAGACGGAAAGCAACAAGTTTGCGTTTGATACCTTCGGCTTTTTGTTGCTCTAGCATAGCTCTTGATGGGAAGTTCTTACCCTCAACGAACTTAGTGATCCAGCCTAGTCCAGCCTCTAGTGGAGAAGTAGTGTCTGTGATGTCATTACCATATAGGCAGTATGCCACTTCCAAGCGAAGTGTATCTCTTGCACCTAGTCCGATTGGCTTGATGCCTTCGTCCTTACCAGCCTCAAAGATAGCATCCCAAATCTTTTGAGCACACTCAGGGTAGAAATAAATCTCGAAGCCTCCAGCTCCAGTGTAACCCGTATTAGAAAGAATGACTTCTTTGCAACCAGCGAATTCACCAATCTTAAATGTATAGTAAGGGATTTCTGATAGATTAACATCAGTCAGTTTCTGCAATACTTGAAGAGCTTTAGGTCCTTGAATAGCTAATTGACCGATGCCGTCGCTGTTATTCTCAAGGATAGCTCCGCAGTTGTTGTTCTTGACGCACCATTCCCAGTCTTTGTCAATGTTAGCTGCATTGACAACAAGCATATATTTCTCCTCGTCATAGTGGTAAACAAGTAAGTCATCTACGATACCACCTTTGTCGTTAGGGAAACAGCTATATTGAATGTCTCCGATACCAAGCTTAGAAGCATCATTAGAACATACGTTTTGAATAAACTCTAAGGCGTTAGGACCTTTTACCCAGAATTCTCCCATATGAGAGACGTCAAATACTCCGACACCATTGATGACAGTATTGTGTTCTTCAATGATACCTGTTGGGTATTCAATAGGCATATTATAGCCAGCAAACTCGTGCATTTTAGCTCCTAGAGCGATGTGTATGTCCGTAAATGGAGTGTTCTTAATCATAATTACTTTTATTTTTAGCTAATTATAAATGAATATATTTTAATTTGTGCTTGTAAAGATAAGTAATATTTTATTACTAAGCTTGTCTTTTGTTAGATATTTGTAATTTTTCTCTATTTCTTTTTCTAAGCTTTGTTTATTGTAGTTGTGTTTTAAGGTATATAGAGGAATGTCAAGAGTTGTAGTGTGTGGGAGGATGTAGCTTAAAAGGTAGATAAAAAGAAAAAGAGAGAAAGCATTGCTTTCTCTCTTTTTCTTCTGGCGGTATGGACGGGACTCGAACCCGCGACCCCCTGCGTGACAGGCAGGTATTCTAACCAGCTGAACTACCACACCAGATTACCGATCTTGTTGCAAGATTTCAAGTTTTGTCTTTTGTTTGACCTCTCTTGTTCTCTTTTGCACTGCAAAGGTAATACAAGTTTTTTATTCCTACAAATAATCTTGCAAGAAAATTGCTGGGCTAATATTAAAATTTGATTTAATTGTTTGATATTCTAGGAGAAAAATATTGAAACTTTTTTTGATTTTTTTTTACTTTCTTTGGGAACTATTGCGAAATGTCAAGTGTATAAGCTATACTTAATGTACACTTAATGTATGTAATTTTTTGCTCTCTGCTCATCTTCTCCTCTTTTATTCTCGTTGGAATGTTTCCTCAAGGATTAGTTTAAGAACTATTTCCTATAGTTTGTGGAGTTTGTCCTAGGAATAAAAAAGATTGTCCTCGCATTCTAAAAAATGCGAGGACAATCTTCACTACTTTTCAGCTCAAAGTTGGGACGTTTGACAGCTATTTTACGGATGCGTAGGGCTAATTATTATCATATTCTTCTAAAAGACGAAAAGGCTTGGCAGACAACTATCTACCAAGCCTAATGTAATTCTTATATTACAAATATAAACAAATGAATTGAATCCTCAAAATGAGGTTAATGTGTAGAGACAGGGTATGCCCTGTCTCTATGGTAACAATATTATTTGTGGAGATGATACGACATCCTTGCGGAAAAATGTGTGCCTCCGTGCTGAATAATGAAATTATTTTATTAAATTTGAGCTTAATTTGTTCGGAATGAACTCAATCTTACTTTTGACGAGGAAATAATTACATCAGTAAATGGAAAATATAAAAGTAGAAAAGCTTACTTTGTGGAAGTCTTACCTTATTAATAGCGTGATTGTCCTGAGCTTCGTGGCAATAGCTTTGGCGTACTTCCAGCCAGCGGTCTTTGAAGGTAAAGACCTTTATCAGCAAGATGTGGCAGGGGCTAGCGGTACGGCTCAAGATGTGCGAGACTATGAGGCAGAGACAGGCGAACGTTCTTACTGGACGAATAGCCTCTTCTCAGGTATGCCAATGTATCAGATTGCTCCGTCTTATCCTTCGCTAGATAATTTGTCTTTTTTGCAAGGACTCTATACGCTCAAGTTTGCCGATGACCTAGGACTGCCAAGCTATTCGTGGTTGCTATTCGCAATGATGATTGGCTTCTTTATCTTTATGCGAGCAATGGATATGAAGCCTTTTACTTCGGCTATGGGTGCGATTTTGTGGGCATTTTCTTCTTATTTCATTATTCTGATAGACGCAGGTCATATTTGGAAGTTGATGGCTCTCTCTTTCATTCCTCCGACAATAGCAGGTATCGTCTATAGTTACCGAGGTAAGTACCTCAAGGGGCTAATCCTTACAACGCTTTTTGCGACACTTCAGCTAATGAGTAATCATATTCAGATGAGCTATTACTTTGCGTTCTTGATTGTCTTTATGCTGATTGCTTTCCTAGTGGAGGCGGTAAGAGAAGGGCAGATGAAACGCTTCGTTGTAGCAAGTCTAGTAACACTTCTCTCGGCAGTGCTTGCCCTCTCAATGAATGCTTCTAACCTATATCACACGTGGCAATATAGCCAAGAGACAATGCGTAATGGCTCGGCGATGAGCGAAGACACGGCGACTAAGGCGGGTGGACTAGATAGAGACTATATCACTGCGTGGAGCTATGGCAAGGCTGAGACGATGACTTTGCTTGTCCCTAATTATAATGGTGGAGCTTCTGCCTACATTGGGCAAGATGCTGACTGGGTGAAGAAGATTCCTAAGGACGCTAATCCTCAAGTGAAGGAACTAGTCAAGCAAATGCCTCAATACTTCGGTAATCAGCCATTCACTTCGGGACCTGTATATGTGGGGGCTTTTGTCGTCTTGCTCTTCTTAATAGGTGTCTTTGTCTTGAAAGGTCCGATGAAGTGGGCTTTGCTCGGTGGTACGATCTTCTCTATCTTGCTCTCGTGGGGGCATAACTTTGCGTGGCTGACGAATCTATTTATCGATTATTTCCCTTTATATAATAAGTTCCGTACCGTCTCGTCTATCTTAGTGGTGGCAGAGTTTACGATACCAACGCTTGCCGTGATGACTTTTGCCAAGTTTATCCGCTCACCAAAGGAGATGTGGGAGGAGCATAAGCTTGTCATCAGCACGATAATAGCAATGCTCTTGCTCTTCCTCAGCTGTCTATATATGTCTCCTGAGGTCTTTGTGGCATTACTTAGTGATGCGGAAGAATTACAATTCAATGAGCTAATATTAAAAAATCAAGCCTTTGCTTCGGTTGTTGATAGCCTCGTGAGTGTACGTGCTTCGGTTGTTTCGGCTGATGTCTTCCGTTCTATTATGGTGATAATGCTTGGCTTGATGGTCTGCTCGTGGTATGTGAAAAAGCAAGCTAATAAGTATTGGACGATAGCTTTGGTCTTGGTGCTTTGCTTCGTGGACTTGTGGTCGGTGGATAAACGTTATCTTAATGATAGCAAGTTCATCAATATGGATAAGATTGAAGGTCAAGCACGCCCAACGACGAAGTTAGATGAAGAGATTAAGAAGGACAAAGACGAGCATTGTCGTGTATATAATCTATCAGTTAATAGCTTCAACGATGCGACGACGAGCTTCAATCATAGAAGTGTGGGCGGTTATCACGCGGCGAAGTTGAGCCGTTATCAAGATCTTATTGAGCATCAAATAGCTAAAGGTAATAAGCAAGTACTTGATATGTTAGATGTCAAGTATTTCATTCATCGTGGCAAAGACGGACAGCTAAGAGCTAGTGTAAATGATGAAGCCTTTGGAGCTGCGTGGTTTGCCAAAGATATTAAGCTTGTAAAGACTGCACGGGAGGCGATGTCTGCTCTAGATAGTACTAATCTCAAGCAGACGGCTATCATTGAGCAAGCCGATTTGCCCAAAACTTTGGCTGATTATTCAGCAACGGATGACGCTTCTACTATAGAGCTACGTAAATATACGCCGAACTATCTATCATATAGTGTAAACTGCAAGGAAGACAAGCTAATGCTTTTCTCAGATGTTTACTATCCTTATGGTTGGGTCTTGACGATTGACGATGAAGAAGTCCCAATTATTAGAGCTAACTATATCTTGAGAGCAGTAGAAGTGCCTGCAGGTCAGCATAGAGTGGTGATGAAGTTCGCCCCAAAAAGTCTAGAGCGAACAGAATTGCTTGCCTATGTCGCTCAATCTATCCTTTTCTTTGCTATGCTATTAGCCCTTGTGCTAAGCGTGAGAGACTTCTTGAGAGCAAGAAAAGAAACCTATCAAAAATCATAATTTTATTCAAGATGAAAAAGATAACACTATTCCTATTATTTAGCTTTTTACTGATGACGACAGGGCTTTATGCTCAAGGTCATTATACGATTTATCCTATTCCACAGCAACAAAAGGTGCTGAGCAAGAAGGGGGCTAAGCTGACGAAAAAGATCATCATCGTGGCAGATGAAGAGATTGACAAGGTAACGCTAGAGCGTGCCGAAGCAATTCTTACCAAGGCAGGCTTTAAGTCTATGCGTGCAACGAAGCCTCATAGACAACTGTCTAACCTTTTCCTTGCTGTAGTAGGTAGTGGAGGCAAGGCTGAGGCTTATTGTCGCAAGTTAGATAAGTCGGTACTAAGCACTAAAGGTAAGTTTGATAGACATATCCTATCTATTAAGCGAGCTGGAGCTGTGGCAAATATCAGAATTCTTGGAGAGCATTGCACTGCTACCTTCTATGGTCTAGCTTCTCTAGAGCAAATCTTAGAGCAGAGCAAGTCTTCGGTAAGAGAGGTCTTGATAGAAGACTATGCTGACCAACAAAGTCGTGGTATCGTAGAGGGATATTATGGTTATCCTTATAGTATTGCCGTCAAGAAAGATTTGATGAACTTTATGATGAGGTTCAAGATGAATACTTATATGTATGGAGCAAAGTCTGACCCTTATCACTCTGAGAAATGGGAAGAGGCTTATCCAAGTAAGCTGACTGAACAAGATATTAAGAATGGCTTGATTTCAGAGGATATGCTCCGTGATTTATCTGAGACATCACACCAAACAAAGGTTAATTTCATCTGGGCTATCCATCCAGGGAATGACTTTGTTGCTTCGGACGACGTCAATAGAAGAATAATGAACAAGTTCACTAAGATGTATGCTCTTGGTATCCGTCAGTTTGCAGTCTTCGTGGACGATGTAGGTGTACCACAGACAGAGCAAGAGTGCCAAACAAATGCCGACCGCTTGACTAAATTGCAAGAAGCAATAGATACAAAGTGGAATGTAGGAGCTACAAAGGAGGCGGATAAGGTAAAGCCTTTGCATTTCGTACCTCAAGTTTATACGCTTAGTTGGGTCAAAGCCGAAGATCGTAAACGTTTCTACAAGTCTCTCTCGTCAATCCCAGAGAAGATAACCGTATATTTCACAGGTCGTGGCGTGTGGACTGTGCCTAATCAAGAAGATTTGGATATTATCAATACTGATTTTGGTCGCAAATTAGCGTGGTGGTGGAATTATCCTTGTAATGATAATGCCGATAGTCAGATATTCCCTTCGGATATGTACCATAACTTTGAGGAGATGCCAGCTGTGGACGGCAAGTCTCGTCTGCCAAAGTCGCTAGATAATGGCTTGGGTATAGTCTCTAATCCTATGCAACAAGGCGAAGTGTCTAAGACAGCTCTATTCTCTGTAGCTGACTATGCGTGGAATAACTCCGCTTTTGACAATGATAAGTCTTGGGAGAAATCTTTTGATTATATTATTGCAGACAAAGCTAAGCGTGAGGCTTATAAGATGATTGCACCTTATCTTCGTGCTAATGAGCCAAAGGAGATGGGTGAGGCTATTGCTAAGCTAAATGGTGATGAATTTAATTCTGATTTAGAACCGCTTTTGGTCTTGTTAAGAAAACTTCTTCCTCAAATAGAAGTCCTTCGCTCAATGGAAGAGTCAGAAGTGGAGGCAGAACGCCTATTATATCAAGACATTAAGCCTTTTGTCAATAAGTTAGCAACGATGTTACCTATTCTTCAGTATGGAACAGATGGGGAGTGGGCTGAATATCCATGGGATTTATATTTAGATTATCTAAGAAATATAGAGGAGTTAAATAATAGTGAGGACTATAGAGTCTATGCTCTAGAAGGCTTGGGCAGTGGTATCAGCGTCAGTCATCAGCAAGCTAAGGTGTCGGCTAAATATCTAACGCCATTTATCCTAGGGATGAAGTCTAAATTGCTAAATAATATAGACTACTTCCAAGGCTATAAGGTGCTATTGACTAAGTCGCTTGACCTCTCTAAGCCAATTAAAATCAATGCCGAGGGTGAAGTCTTCATAGAGTCTTGTCAAGAGAAGCTTGGTTGTGGTGCTTATTTTGGTTTAGAATTTCTTTCGGAGGTGAAACCTCTAGCTATTAAGGTCAATGAAGATTGGTTAGCGAAGAACCCAATCTATTATAGTACGAATGGTACTGATTGTATCAGACTGACAAAGAATAATTATAAGCAAGTAAAGTCGCTGAAGTATATCTATCTTATCCATACAGAAGAGGATACATTCAAAACTTATTCTTGGACAAAAGATGATCTTAAAGTCATTCTGCCAATGCCAGCGAAGTTAAAAAGGGTTATTCTGCCTAATGATAGAGTAGGGGCTATGTCAGATAAAGACCTAAAAGAACAATGTATCATTGATGGTAAGGTTAATACTTATTATGCTTGTGGGCAAAATCAGAAAAATGGAGATACTTATACCGTAGAATTAGCAGAAGCGACAGACGTAAGAGATGTACGTATCTATTTTGGCTTAGTTAATAATGATTATATAGATGAAGGAATAGTCGAGGCGAGTAAAGATGGAGAGACGTGGTACACGTTGAGAATAAAAGGCACTGAACTTACAGATGGGGGGATTGCTAGAGCAACGAAGCTAAATAAGGAAGTAGCTTTCCTAGACTTTGAAGGCTTTGTGCGTGGAGTGAAGTATGTGCGACTAATATTAACCAAAGCTAAAACAAATAAGTGGTTACGTCTGTATGAGATTTCGGTTAATCACTTGGCATTAGAGCGTGCAATGGTAGTAAGTGCAGTTGATGAGAGGGGAAGAGCAGTTGCCGAGGTGGTGGATAGTAACTTTGATACATTCATCTCAGAAGATAACTTCAAGGGTAATAAGCTTAGATACCATATTAAAGAGTTCCGAGGTGATGAAGATATGGGCATAGACTTTAATGTTTATTGGCACAAAACAGATGAATGGGAGGGCAAAGAGCCGACTATTTACTTCGCCGAGAGCGTAGATGACAAGGGTAGAAAGTTTCAGCTTACTAACCTTGGGAAGATGTTAGAGAATAATACGAGAGTTATCTTGCCTAGCTCAAAGGCTAAACAGCAAGATGTGCTTATCGTGTGGGACAACAAGGAGAATGGCAAGTCTCTAGTACCTAAGATCTATGAGCTGAAAAGTTATGGTATAAGAGCGGTTGCATATTGCTCTCATTAAACATATCCATTAGTCGTTGGAGATATAGTCTATTTGATTAGAATTTATTGATTTCTGATATAATATATGTATCTTTATAGGATAATAATAGAAATAGAAAGAATTAATACATAAATAAAAAGATGAAAAAAGGATTTCTTATAGGACTTGTAGCTATGCTATCAGCTCAAGCCTTATCTGCACAAAACTTTATTCCTAGCCCAAGCTTGAAGAATATTCAGCGTTATGACGCTCAAGTTCCTACGGGTAAGGAATGGGAAGACCCAACATTATATGGACTTAATAAAGAACAACCTCATTCTAATATCTATTCTTTTGCTAATATAGAAGAAGCGAAGAAAGTATTGCCTGAGAATAGTTCATATTATAAGAGTCTTAATGGTGTGTGGAAGTTCCATTGGGTAGGCAATCCAAAAGACCGTCCAATGAATTTCTATAAGCCACAGGAGAGCGTTGCCTCTTGGGACGACGTAGAAGTGCCAATGAACTGGAACATCGTAGGACTAGGCAAGGACGGATCTCAGAAGTATGGTACACCTATCTATGTCAATCAGCCTGCAATCTTCCCAACAAGGGTACAAGTTGGCGACTGGAAGAGAGGCGTGATGCGTCAAGCTCCTCATCACTATACGGTAGCTAAGCACCCTAATGAAGTTGGTTCTTATCGTCGTACATTTACTGTTCCTAACAACTGGTGGGATAAAGATGTGTATATTAACTTTGAAGGGGTTGATTCTTTCTTCTATCTTTGGATTAATGGTAAGTATGTAGGCTTTTCAAAGAACTCACGCAACCTCGCTTCTTTTAATATCTCAAAGTATCTTCAAGAAGGTGAGAATACTGTTGCTGTAGAAGTCTATAGAAGTAGTGATGCTTCATTCCTAGAAACGCAAGATATGTTTCGCTTGCCAGGTATCTTCCGCCCTGTATCTCTTGTGGCGAAGCCTAGAATGCAAATTCGTAACCTCTCAGCTATCCCGTCTAAGAATGCACAAGGCGAGTATCAGCTTAATCTGACTACAGAAATATTGAATGCTCCTTGGGGTTCTAGTAGCTACAAGGTGGAGTATAGCCTTTTCCCTTGCGAACTTTATTCTGATGTCTTGGGTTCTAAGGTCGCTTCTATGAGCGATGACTTTGGCTCTTTGTGGGGTAAAAGTAAGGAAGTCAAGCATAATGTTCTACAAGTGCCTAATGCTAAGCTATGGTCAGCTGAGAAACCTTATCGTTATGTCTTGGTAGCTCAACTGAAGAATGGTAGTGGCAAGGTACTAGAGACTGTTTCTACTTATGTAGGTATCCGTATCGTGGAGATTAGGGACACGCCTGCAAGTCAAGATGAGTTTGGCTTAGCTGGTAGATATTATTATGTCAATGGCAAGCCAGTAAAGTTAAAAGGGGTTAATCGCCACGAGACAAGTCCTAGCCGAGGACACGCCGTTACTCGTGAACAAATGCTCAAAGAAGTGATGTTGATGAAGCGTGGTAATATCAATCACGTACGTAATAGTCACTATCCTGATGATAGATATTGGTACTATCTATGTGATAAGTATGGTATCTATCTAGAAGATGAAGCCAACATTGAGTCTCACTTATATTATTACGGCTCAGCTTCGCTTTCGCACGTGCCTGAATTTACTACAGCTCACGTCAATCGTGTGCTAGAGATGGCTTATGCTTCTATGAATGCTCCTTCTGTTGTCATCTGGTCTCTTGGTAATGAGGCAGGTCCAGGGAATAACTTTAAGGTAGCTTATGAGGAACTTAAAAGAGTGGACTCATCTCGCCCTGTACAATACGAAAGAAATAATAATATTGTAGATATGGGTTCTAACCAATATCCTTCTATCTCGTGGGTAGAGAGTGCCGTGAAGGGTAAGATGAACATCAAGTATCCTTTCCACATCTCGGAATATGCTCACTCTATGGGTAACGCTGCTGGAGGTCTAGCTGACTACTGGAAGGCTATTGAGTCAACAAACTTCTTCTGTGGTGGTGCTATTTGGGATTGGATTGATCAATCTCTATATAACTACACAAAAGATGGTAAGCGTTACTTAGCTTATGGTGGCGACTTTGGTGATACGCCTAATGATGGTATGTTCGTAATGAATGGTATCGTCTTCGGTGAACTTGATCCAAAGCCTCAATATTTTGAAGTTAAGAAGGTATATCAATATTTGGGATTTGAAGCGAAGGATATTCTCAAAGGTAAAGTAGAAGTTTTCAATAAGAATTACTTTGAAGACTTGAGTAATTACACGCTATCTTGGACATTATTTGAGAATGGACACAAGCAACAAGCTGGGGTAATGCCTATGCCAAAGCTAATGCCACGTCAAAAGCAAATAATCATAGTACCATTTGACGCCTCACAGCTGAAAGCAACAAATGAGTACTTCCTAAAACTTGAAGCTAAGCTTAAAACAGATATGCCTTGGGCTAAGGCTGGATACACACAGGCTGAAGAGTCTTTACTTGTACAAAAGGCAAGACCTACAATGACTTTAGCAGAGGTAGCCAAGGGTGCTAAGCCTAAGTTAGTGTACAAGGGTAGCAAGTCTTCTGAAGCCTTGATCAAGGGTAAAAACTTTGAAGTCATCTTTGATACTAAGGTGGGAACAATCAAGAGTCTAGCTTATAGTGGTAAATCAGTCATTGAAGAGGGAAATGGTCCTAAGCTGTCTTGTTTCCGTGCTTATTGTGATAATGACGTTTGGGTATGGAACAACTGGGGTAGTAATGGCTTGCATAACTTGAAGCAAGAAGTCAAAGCTGTCAAAGTTTCGCAACAAAGAGACGGACGTGTCATCATCTCTATGTCTATCGTAGCTCAAGCTCCTCATCCTGCGAAGATATATCGTGATGGAGCAAGAGGAACTTACCATATTGCAGAAGCAGATAGAGCGATGACTGAGCAAGACTTCCTAATCAATAGCGATCAAGTTTGGACTATTTACCCTGATGGTTCTATAGAAATGCAGAGCAACTTGGTTGGTAATAAGGAGCAACTCGTATTACCTCGTCTTGGATTTGAGGTGGTATTGCCTAAAAAGTATGAGCAACTAGCTTATTATGGCCGTGGTCCTATCAATAACTATTCAGACCGTAAGGATAGCCAGTTCATAGAGGTTCATCATTCTACTGTTGCTGAGCAAGTACTTAACTTCCCTAAGCCTCAAACGATGGGTAATAGAGAAGATGTTCGTTGGGTTAGCTTGACAGACAAGCAAGGTCAAGGTGTGCTATTTATGACTAATAAAGAGATGTCAATGTCGGCACTGCCATATTCAGCAACAGAAATGCTATTAGCTCCTCACAAGTACGAGTTACCAGAGATGGGGGGGGATACTCATCTTCATCTTGACGTAGCTGTTACAGGGCTTGGTGGTGCTAGCTGTGGACAGGGTGGTCCTATAGAGTCTTGTCGTGCTTATGCCAAAGGTCAGAAATTTAGCTTAGCTATCCGTCCTTACAAGCAAGCTGATGAAAAGACTATCGTGCCTCTTGCTCTTAGTGGAGCTTCAGCACCATTAATTAAGCGAGACTTGAGAGGTATTGTTTCTATCTCGGGTGAAGGCGAGATTCATTTCTCTATCAATGGTAAGAAAGCTAGACGTTATACAGAACCATTTGAGATGAAGCAAGAGGTAACTATCCGTGCTTGGTACAAGACTTCTAAGTCTGTGGTATCTGAAATCTTCTTACCTCTTATTGAGGCAACTGAACTAGTTGTCATCGCTACAGACAGTGAAGAGGTCAATGGCGAGAACGCTCCAGCAAAGAACTTGGTGGATGGAGACCTTACAACATTTTGGCACACAACTTGGGCTGTAACAACAGCAGAGTATCCGCACTATGTGGACTTTGATTTATTGGACAATAAGACGATCAAAGGCTTCACTTATCAACCTCGTTCTGGTTCTGAGAATGGTGATGTCAAAGCTTATAATATTTATATTAGCTTAGACAATAAGACTTGGACTAAGATACATTCTGGTTCTTTTGTACGCAATAAAGAACAGAAGAGAGTCTTATTTGATAAGGTTTACAAAGCCCATTATCTAAGGTTTGAGGCTATATCCTCTCAGAATGGAAAGTCTTATGCTGGTGGTGCTGAATTCTCTGTCTTGGTAGAGGATCAAAAAAAAAATTAGCCAAGAGGTAGGAGCTAAAATAGATGAAAATTTAGGGACAGTAGTAACGACAATAGAGCCAGAGTCAGCTAAGGTTTATCCTAATCCTTGTACGAATACGCTCTTCATCCCTACTGTCGAACTAGTTAATATATTTACCCTTGATGGAATGCTTGTGCGTTCTGTCAAGGGTAATTGCTTTAGTATAAATGTTAGTGATCTAAGTGCTGGAGCTTATATTCTTGAATTGATTGATAATTCAGATAAAAAAGTAGTAAAGTTTAATAAAAAATAAAGATTATGAAAAAAAGTTTTTTACTGACTCTCTCATTAGCATTTCTTGTATTTGCTTCTGTGGGGCTTAGAGCAGATGAACATCATCTTTTGCCTCAGCCTCAGAGTATGAGTGTGGAGAATGGTACGTTCAAGTTGAATAGAGCTATCAAGCTCGAACTTCCTTCTTTTGGGGCTAGTCCTTTGAGAATTAAGGAGACCTTGACGGAGTTAATTACTAATAATGGAGGTTCTATAACTGATAATGCTTCAGTCAAAGTTGTGGTGAACAACTTGTATTATCCTATTAATGGTGTAGAGTTTCAAGAAGAAGCATATAATTTAAGCGTTAGAGCTAATATTATTGAGATTGAAGCGATGACGCCACTAGGTGTCTTTCGTGCTGTGCAGACTTTGACACAGCTTGCCGAAGGCCGTCAGCAAAGTATTGTTCAGTGTCGCATTCAAGACTTTTCAGCTTGGCGTGTGCGTGGTTGGATGCACGACTGTGGTCGTAGTTACCTGCCATTTGATAAGCTTAAAGAAGAAATCATTAAGCTAGCTTATTTCAAAGTCAATGTTTTTCACTGGCATTTGACAGACAATCAGGGCTGGCGTTTAGAGTCAAAGATTTATCCAGAGTTAAATCAAGATAAGGCTTATGATCGTCATCCACGTCAATACTATACGATAGAGCAAGCTAAAGAATTGATTGCCTTAGCAAGAAGTTATGGTATTACGGTTATTCCAGAAATAGATATACCAGGTCATAGTAAGGCTTTCCGTAATGCTTTTGGTCACAGTATGCTTACAGAAGAAGGACTAAAGAAGGTTAAGGCAATTATCAATGAAGCAGCTACAGGAGCTCTAGCAGAGGCGGAGTGGTTGCACATCGGTACTGACGAAGTTCGTGGAGAAGATTTGGGTACTATGGATAAGAGGTATTTTATCCCTTATATGACTAGGTTTATTCATCAGTTAGGCAAGAAGATTGTGAGTTGGAACCCAGGAGAGCATCACGCTCCAGGTAGTATTGATATGACGCAAATGTGGTCATCTCGTGGTCGTGCAACAGAAGGTGTACCTGCTATTGACTCTCGTTATCATTATATTAATCACTTTGATCAGTATGCAGATATTGTTGGACTTTACAAGAGTAATATCTGTAAGCAAAAGCAACAAGATGATCAATATGCTGGGGTAATTATTGGTATTTGGAATGACAGAAACGTGCCTTCATATAATGATATCATCAATCAGAATGCTTTTTATGCCTCTATGTTAGCTATGGCAGAACGTGCTTGGTTAGGTGGTGGTGAGCAGTACTTTGAACAAGGTGGCGTGATGCTTGATCCTAACGACAAGTCTTTTGCTGATTGGGAGAAGCGTTTCTTATTCCACAAGAAGCGTAGCTTGAAGAATGAACCTATTGCTTACGTTAAGCAGACAAACATTAAGTGGTTAATTACTGATGCTTTTCCTAATGGTGGTAATACGACTAAGGTATTCCCTCCAGAAGCTAATAAAGAAGACTTTAAGAAATCGTATCAATACAACAACAAAACGTATAATACTAAGCCTGCCGTTGGTGCTGGTATCTATCTTCGTCATGTATGGGGTACACTTATTCCAGCTTTTTATGAGAATCCACAAGCTAATGCTACAGCCTATGCTTATACGATGATTTGGTCACCTATAGAACAAGAGGCTGGTGCTCAAATTGGATTCCACGATTATGGTCGTTCAGAGCCTGACTTACCTCCTAAACAAGGTACTTGGGATTATAATGATAGTAAGATTTGGTTTAATGGTAAGGCTATTGAACCTCCAGTATGGAAGAATACTCATACATCAAAGGATCAAGAGGTAATGCTTCAGAATGAGAATTTCTGTACACGCCCAGTAGTTAAGCTTAAGCTTAAGAAGGGATGGAACAAAGTTTTGATAAAATTGCCTAATCACGGCTTTGGGCTAGGGGCTGTGCGTCTTGTAAAATGGATGTTTACTTTTGCTTTGACTACGACTGATGGTAGAGAGGAACTCAAGACTATTGTCTATGATCCAGAAAAGAAGAAAGAGTCTGAATTAACTCTAGAGCAATTGACTCCAAAGGAAGAGCCTTCTACTACTGCTGTGGAGACTTTGGCAAAGTCTGATGTAAGAGTTTATCCTAATCCTTGCACAGACAAGCTTTATGTAGAGAATGTTTCGGAGGCTAATGTCTATGCTCTTGACGGCACGTTGGTAGCACAGCTCAAGAAGACTGCTGCTTACTTAGATGTAAGAGCTTTGTCAAGTGGAGCATACTTCTTGCAATCTTTATCTGACGGAGCAGTGTGTAAGTTCTATAAAAAGTAGTTCTGGCAATAGCTTGTGCTAAAGCCTAAAAAGTTTGAGCTCGCAATTTCAAAATTGCGAGCTCAAACTTTTTTATTTGTAGGACAAACTTTTTACAAACTCAGCTCAAACTTTTTTATTTGTAGGACAAACTTTTGACTTTGTTACCCAAAACTCCCCGTGCGGGTCGCACCGACTGAAGTGTCCTAAAAAAGGTTTACAGTTTGATTTGTTAAAATCTGCATTGGTTTACACTAAAAATATAGTTTCCTAACTAAGTTTACAGTGTCTTTC